>OFGA01000868.1_pt1 | contig 22793 bp, 22 predicted proteins | sample 1521471 | NCBI WGS metagenome assembly OFGA01 (sample SAMEA3504086, study PRJEB24116) | mouse gut metagenome | biome: mouse gut; feature: mouse-associated habitat; material: faeces | place: Denmark | collected 2011
CCGAGGGCGGTGGCCACATCGAAGACGGAATGCTGCTTGATGAACACAGTGGACAATATGATGGCGAGGGCCAGGATGCCGGAGGCTATCCGGATGCCCTTCTTCTCCCGCAGCGCGCTGCAGCGCATGACGGCGAAATGAGCGCCCATGGAATTGTACACATGGATGCTGGGCCACAGGTTCGTGGGCGTGTCTACCTTCCACAGTACGGAGATGGCCTGCGTGAACACATTGTCCCGGGGCATCTCGTCAAGCCGCAGGTGATGGCCGTTGGGCCACAGCGTGGAGATGATCAGGAAGAGCGTCATGCCCGTGAACAGAAAGGTGCAGCAGCGGTAATATTCCTGTTTATTCTTAAAGAAGAGGAAGACCACTACCAACGACACATAGGCGAACCACAAAAGGTACGGGACGACGAACGCCTCACAGAAGGGGATATAATCGTCCATGCCCACATGGATGACCGTGTAGTCTCTTCTGTTGCGGCCCTCCAGCCACGCGAACCATGTCAGATAGATGACCATGTAGATTGCCAGGGGAACAGCATGCCTGTATTTCATGTACAGGCTCTTTATTTTTTCCATTTTTACAAGACCAGACCTTTCTTATATTTTGCTTATGTTGTTTACTAGTCAATATCTAGTATAGCTTGGTAAGATGAAAAATCAATGGGCTTTCTTGGTTTTTTAGTATTATTTAGAATTTCTTAAGGTTTGTTTCGCCTGAGAACATAGGGGCACGATTTTGTGGGTTTAATGGCTTGCTGCAACACTTTTGTCGGTTATAATAGATGAAAGGTTATTTGGAATCTTTTGGATAGAATGACATTAAGCTACCGGAAAAGGCAAAACGTAATGCTTTAGGTTCTATTTATGGCAAATTGCTTCGCGGCAGAATGAATTCCTGAATGTGTTAGATGTTTATGTCTACATTTTATGTCCGGTTATTATATAAAAAAGTTCGCCTTACTGGCATGTAAGGCGAACTTTTTTATTACTTTTATCATTTTATACCTATTGGGGCTATTCTGCAAGCTTAATTTCTTTTTTATTAATATTTACTAATTTTAATCCTGTTTTCCACGTCCTTTCTATATGTTTTTCAAAGAAATTTTAGTTAATTTACCTTATTTGGCGGTTGGTCGCGCTTCATGCGCTGCTTCCCGAAAGGGGGCCTGGATGCCGGAGAAGCTCCCAAAAAGTTCGCCTTACATGCCAGTAAGGCGAACGATTTGGAAATCGGTAAGATTTGCGGGGAATGTATTCCGGTATGTTCAGGTGGACATGCATTGCAGGCTTTTTCCTACGGCTTGTGTAGGATAGGGCCATTAATATCTATGTATAATGGCCTTGGAGCTGACTCGCTTGGCCGAAAGATAGACAGTTGCGACGGATATGGGGTGTAAAATGGCAGAAATGAATGGAATGGCTGGAACAGAATGCTACAGAAAGCAGAATCAGCTTTCTGCTGGTAAGCCGTACAATAGAAAGCAAGAGCAGCTTTCTATTGTCAAGTATTATGAGAAGATGCGGGAAATGGGGTGCTTTTCCCTGCAGGATGTCATTGATATGGTAGGGGAGCAGTCCGCAGTGAAATATCTGGTGAATGACTATCAGCGGAAAGGCTACATTGACCGGATACACCGTAACCTGTATACAGTGATGGATACAGAGACTGAGGAACCGGTGCTGACACGGTACCAGATTGGCAGCAGACTGTTTTCGGATGCATATATTTCCCATCGCAGTGCGTTTGAGGTGTGGGGATTTGCGCCGCAAGCAGGAAATGAGGTCTTTGTGGCGACAGAAACGCGATTTACGGATTTTCGGTATAATGGGGTCTTCTACCGCCAGGTGAAGAGGAGGGAGGCCGACATAGAGCAGGTTGGCGGCGCTATGGTGACCGGCCTGGAGCAGACGGTGGTGGACAGCCTGCACAGCTTCTCGGGGGAGGCCGGGCTGGAGGACGTGGTGGAGTGCATCATGAGGCTGCCGGGGCTGGACGCGGACAGACTGCTCCAGTGCCTGGAGAGGTATGGGAACGGGTATCTGTACCAGAAGTGCGGGTATGTGCTGGAGCAGCTGCAGAGTTACGTGGGGCTGCCGGAGAGGTTTTACAGGGAGTGCAGGGAGCATTGCGCCAGTACGGTGCGGTATATGGTGAAGGGGGCGGATGGGCTTATCTATCATCGGGATTGGGGAGTTTATGCGCCGTATTTGAAAGGCGAAAGGGAATGAAATGCTTGTCCCCTAAAAGGGAAAATACAATTATCGAAGAAGTGAACGGCAAACAGGTTCGCGTGTTGGAGCAGCACGGGAGACATCTCAAGTATTCTACAGAGAAGCGCCATATTTTTATTATAGGTTCGAAGGGGATACCGGCACAATACGGCGGGTTTGAGACATTCGTAGAGAAGCTGACGGAGCGCAGGGTATCAGATCGGATTCGCTATCATGTGGCATGTATGGGCAGGAATGATGGACGGTATGAGTACAACGGAGCGAAATGCTTTTATGTAAATGTGCCACAAATCGGTGCGGCGAAGGCTGTCTATTATGACATTGCCGCTCTGGGACACTGCATCAGTTACTGTAGGGCGCGTCCGGCAATCAAGCGTCCGGTATTCTATGTGCTTGCTTGCCGGATTGGGCCTTTTGCGCGTCATTTCAAGAAGAAGATAGAGAGGCTGGGCGGTGTGCTGTATGTCAACCCAGATGGACATGAGTGGAAACGGAAGAAGTGGAATGCGGCAATCCGAAGATACTGGAAGCTGTCGGAAAGGCTTATGGTCAAGCACGCCGATTTGCTCGTCTGTGATTCCAAGAACATCGAGGCATATATCAGGAAGGAATATGCAAGTTACCATCCAAAGACTATATATATTGCCTATGGATCGGATACTGAGCCTAGTGTATTAAGGGATAATGATAGAAGGTATGTCGGATGGCTGGAGGAAAATAGTCTGGATAAAAAAGGGTACTATCTGATAGTGGGGCGGTTCGTTCCGGAGAACTCTTTCGAAACGATGATTCGGGAGTTCATGGGGAGCAGCAGCCGGAAAAAACTGGTAATAGTCACTACAGCCAACGATAGTTTTCTGGAAATTTTGGAAACAAAACTTCGGTTCAGGAGTGATGGGCGGATTAGATTCGTAGGCACCGTCTATGACCAGGAATTGCTTAAGAAAATTCGGGAAGGAGCCTATGGATATCTTCATGGGCATACAGTGGGAGGGACGAACCCTTCTCTGTTAGAAGCCTTAGGGAGCACTGAGCTGAATCTTCTGGTGAATGTGGGATTCAACCGGGAGGTGGCAGGAGAAGCTGCCCTCTATTGGGAAGACCAGAAAGGGAGCCTTGCAGAACTGATAGACAGGGCTGACAGGCTGGAGGCCAGAACCATATCATCGCTGGGAAAGAAGGCGAAGGAACGTATCAGAATGGCCTACAGCTGGGGGGACATTGTGGAGAGGTATGAGCGCCTATTCGAAGAACGGCTAAGTGCAGAGTGATACAGGAAGGCGTTGGGGTATTGCCGGATGAAGATACTGATGATACATAATTTCCACAGGAAGGGTTCAGCCAGCGGAGATGACCAGGTATACAAAAATGAAGCGGCGCTTCTGGAGGCTCATGGGAATAAAGTGATACGGTATACCGCATCAAATGATGTATTCGATGAGGCAGGAGCATTGAAGAAGATGATTTTCACGGTGGAGATGCTATGGTCCTTTCGGTGCTACAGGGATGTAAAGCGGCTCATAAGGAAAGAAAGGCCGGATATCGTACATGTCCATACGTTTTTCCCATTGATTTCGCCATCCGTCCTGTATGCGGCTAAGCGGGCCGGATGTAGTGTGGCGGCAACTCTCCATGACACCAGGTTCATATGCCCGTGTGCTACCTCCCTGAGAGGGATGGAATTGTGTAATGACTGCGGTGATGGGCATTATCTTAGGATGTGCCGCTACAAGTGCTTTAAGGGGTCAAAGATACAGAGCCTGATTGTGGCTGTGATATTTAAGTATCACAGGATAAGGAAAAGCTTCTATCGACAAATTGATAAGTATATCTGCCTGAATGACAGTCAGATAGATCTCTTGCGCGGCATCGGTTTTGACCGGGAAAAAATTGAAAAAAAATATAATTATGTACCGGATAAAGGAACAGAAATCGGCCTGGTGAAGCGAGATGCCTTGCCGGAACGCTATGCAGTGTACTATGGACGGATAGGGGAGGAAAAAGGAATCAGACTGCTCATGGAGATGTGGGAGAAGATTCCGGATATCCCGCTGGTGGTGATGGGAAGTGGCCCTATGGAGCAGGAGTTTTGTGACTGGGCCGATACGAAAGGGCATGTACACTATTTGGGATATGTACAGCACGAGGAATGTATTTCCATTGTGAAAGCCGGGATGTTCGTGGTGTTTCCCTCTGTCTGGTATGAGGGATGTTCAATGGTGGAAATCGAGGCTCAGAGTCTGGGAATTCCATTGATTGCCACAGATTTGGGTTTCTCTACGGAAGCGATTGAGGATGGCGTGAATGGATATAGGATTCCTGTGGGAGATATAGATGGGTTTGTGGAGAAAATAAGAGTTTTGTGGATGTCTCCTGATTTGTGTAGAAAGATGGGAAGGAATGCCAGGCAGGACTATGAGGCGAAGTATTTGGCGGAGGATAATTATCGGCAACTGATGAGGATATATGATGATTTAGTCAGGGATAGCTGTATGTAGGTTATGGAGGTATTTCCATGCATGAAAGGATATCTCGATGGGATAGAGTGCGGATTCTGTGGGATATAGGGAGGAAAGTCATTCGGGGGGGGCATATTGCGCTTATTCCTGAGGGATGTGAAGGGATTGTTCCTGGTGGGGAAGCATGTGAGGATAACCCATGGTAGGCATATCAGCTGTGGAAAGATGGTCAAGTTCGAGGACTATTCGGAAATACATGGATTATGTGCAGATGGCTTGATATTCGGTGATTATGTCACTGTCAGCAGAGGGGTGATGATTCGTCCGTCCAGCTACTATGGCAAGGATTATGGCGCCGGACTTGTGATGGGGGAGCACTCATCCATCGGGCCGTATGGGTATGTAGGCTGTTCTGGAAAGATTGTTATCGGAAAGAATGTGATGTTCGGGCCGAGGTGCAATCTGTTTGCTGAGAACCATGTTTTTTATGACATAGAGGCCACAATAAAAAGCCAGGGTGTCAACAGAAGGGGGATAGTTATAGAAGATGACTGTTGGATTGGAGCGAACTGCATTATACTTGACGGAGTCAGGATTGGCAGAGGTTCAGTCATTGGCGCGGGGACTTTGGTCAATAAGGATGTTCCGCCAGGAAGTGTTATGGTAGATAAGCGATGCAGATGCGTCAAAGAACGTTAGGAGAATGAGGGCAGAAAGGGAACACGATGAGGGAAACCAGATATTTGTAGAACCATGGAAGGGTCGGCTAATGGTGTATCAGGATAATATAAGAATGAGGATGAATATAGGCAGAACTTTATTTGTGGCGGGATTGTTTTTGATAGGAATCTCAAAGCTTTGGAGGTTTCAGGGAGCTCAGGATAAGGTTTTCTTGGCTACAGGATTATGTTTTTTGATGCTAAAGATAGCGATAGAAAAGAATTATACAAAAAATCAGATAACATGCTTTTTCGGGGCATTTTCTATGGGTGCGCTGATATTTATGAAGACAGGAGAGTTGAATCCATTTTCCCTTTTTATCATCGTTTTTTCTATGAAAGGGATAGAAATTAAAAAAGTTTTAAGGGAAGTTCTGGCATTGAATCTGGCATTCTTTGTGGGGACTATCACATTGTGCAAAATGGGATTCATCTATGATGATATATACTTTTTTTCCCGTCCAGGCCAGATATTGGCCAGGCATAGCTACGGGCTAGGTCATCCCAATCAGGTATTCCTCCGCATCCTGGTTATCGGTATGATTGTCGTAGGCTGCCTTAGGGAAAGGCATCACAAAGCGAAAATGGTCATGACTTTCGTTGTCTCGGTGCTTTTTTATAAGACGACAAACTCACGTTCTGGCTTCCTGTGCATTCTTCTTTTCCTGGCAGCTGTATGTATGCTGGATATGTGCGGGGGCAAGAAGCGGAAGGTAATTACAGCCTGCATGTTCGTGTTATATGCTTTTATGGCGGTTCTGCCTATTGTATTTCTGTTCTGGGACAGCAGAATTATACAAAGGATAGACCAAATGATTACAGGGCGTATCTTTTTGGCAAAGAAATTTCTTGCATCATATTCACTATCAGCTCTGGGCGTGGATAAGGGGATTTCAGAGAGTTTTGTCATAGATAATTCATATATGTACATCCTGATTCATTATGGGATAATTTTCTACGCCATATATGTAATTGCCATCGGATGCCTGCTCTATACTATGTATAAAAAGAAAATGGCATACGAGATGGCGGTGGTATTTATGCTGCATGTATATGCTTTTGTTGAGTGCATTCTAATCAATCCCATATTCAACATTTCCGTCTTGTTTGCTGGAGCGTTCTTGATGAACCCCATAGAGTCTATAAAGGATGGTGAAGACATTGGAGCTTTTATCTGTCATAATGCCTGTCCATAATGCAGTTGACAGCGTTTCTGTCATGCTCGACAGTGTGTTGAAACAGGCCTATCCGAATTTCGAATTGATTGTCGTTGATGATGGCAGCAGCGATGGAACAGCAAAGGTCATAGAGAAGTATCGTGCTTCAGATAAGCGAATACGATTGGTGTCCAAGTCCCAAAATGAAGGTGTCTCGGCTGCCAGGAACACAGGCTTGGAGCTTGCGGAAGGGGACTATATTACATTTGTGGACGCTGACGATAGAATTGACGCTGCTATGTATAGGAAGCTGATTCAGGCCATTGAAGAACATGGATGTGATATGGCTATGTGCAGAATCCTATATGAATATAGCAATACAGGTATCCGGGAAGAGGAAGTACTACAGATAAGAGAGGGCGTTTTGACGGATGTTGAATATCAGAAAATGGTCAATGGACTTGTAGATATGGATCAGTACTTTTTTGGAGGAATTGTCAGATATGTTTTCAGAAAAGAAGTGTTGGAAGAACATAGATTCGATGTTCAGATATCCTATCGCGAGGATTTAGTCTTTTTGGTGGAACTGATGGCTGCCAGAAGAAAGATTTATTATGGAGATTTTGTCGGTTATCATTACGTGAGGAGTTCAGGATCCGCTGTTGAACGATATAAGGAAAATCTGTTTGAGGAACTGATATATGTCAATGGAAGGATTTTCAGGGATGCCGAAGGAAAAGATTTACCGCAGCGGGACAGGCTGTATGCTATGGGAGTCTTGGAGGCGGTGTCACTTTCAATCTCTAATCTGTATCGAGGAGACGCGCCGAATAGGACGTTCAGAGAATATGTCCGGCAGATCAGGGGATTTTTGCATGTGATTGATTCGATTCGAAATATAAAGCCAGGTGATTGTAAGGTAAAATATAAACCGCTGCTATTCCTGACAAGAGTAAAGGCATATTGGATGATACATATGCTTTATCGATGGAAGGAGGGCAACAGGCAGAAAAAGCTGCACAGATGATATAAGAGACAGCAACACGTAGGAGGGCGGGAAATGGAAGAGGTTCATAAAAATTGCGTCAGTGTGGTCGTTGCGATATACAATATGTCGCCATATTTAGACAGGTGCATCCAGAGCCTTCTGTGCCAGACTTACGAGAATCTGGAAATATTGTTAATCAATGATGGATCTACGGATGACAGCAGGGATATCTGCGAGAGATATCAAAAGCTGGATTCACGCGTCACATTATTTGATAAAGAGAACGGCGGATTGTCGGACGCAAGAAATTTTGGGATAGAGCAGTCTAAAGGAGAGTATCTGGCATTTGTGGATGCGGATGACTGGATTGAAGAGGATTTTATTCAAAAGCTCATAGGACAGCTGGAAAATGATGGGGCAGATATAGCTTGTGTAGGGTTTGACTATGTATATGGCGACAAACAGGAAATACCAGTTCGGGCAATGAAGTCTGTAAAAATGAACCAGGAGCAGTGCATGGGACAGCTGTGTAGGAATAAATGGTTTACAAGCCATGTCTGGAATAAACTATATCGGAAGAAGGTATTTGAGCATGTAAGGTTCCCGTATGGTGACAATTATGAAGATATCGCAATCATGCACGAGCTGATTATGCGGGCGGATATCATTGCATGCTCAGACGAAATCCTGTACCATTATTTCATGCGTCAGGAATCCATCATCCACTTAAAATCGGCAAAGAATGAAATGGACAATTTCCGGGCTTATTTAAAGCGGTTCCGGGCAGTGAACGATTGGAGATGGAAGCGGAATGCTCTGAAGTGCTGCGCATGGGCTGCTTATCAGATTTTGTTTTTATCAGAAAACAAATTCGGGAAGACGGAATACCGGGAAGTACTCTGCTTTTGGAAGGACAATTCGACAATCAGATTTTTAGGGATAAAGTATGGTTTGATGTATACATTTCCCAGAATTTATAAACGGTGTCTATGCCGATGAGTGCTGTGAATATAAAGGTTGAACAGGGACATAAGATGGAAAAAAAGAAGGTCGGAATAGTTACTTTTCATATGGCAGAAAACTTTGGTTCTGTACTACAAGCATTTGCTTTAGAACATTTTTTGATTCATATGGGCTGTGAGCCGGAAATCGTGAACTGTATATTAAAATCTGATATGGAGCAGTACAGGCTTTTTAGGATTAATCTCTATTGTAAGAGGCCTAGAGCATTGGCGGCAGATATTCTATATTTTTATAGAAACCTTAAGAGAAAGAAGAGGTTTGCAGAATTCAGAAAAAGGCACTTAATTATTTCTGGCGATATGTATTGTGCAGGAAGAGATGAATTGAGCGGGTTAAATCTTAAATATGACGCTTTTATATGCGGAAGCGATCAGATATGGAATATAAATTGTACCAATAGGTTCGTATCGGAGTTTTTTCTGTCATTCGCAGAAAATCAAAAGAAGAAGATTGCCTATGCACCCAGCATGCCCAGCGCGGTGCCCTCAGTCTACCACAAAGACATCAAAGAAGCGATAGAGAGGCTTGACTTTGTCTCGGTAAGAGAAAAAAATACGATACAATACCTTAATGGTGAAATCGGTATTAAGAAAGAAATACTCCATGCAGCAGACCCGACGCTATTGATAGACTCTGATGTCTATATCAGGGAATTTGGTTTAAAAAAATGTAATACAAAATACATATTTGTTTATGCTTTAGAAGACGGAAAGCAGTCGATACGACAAATTGCTGACCTCGCTTTAAAGGTTTCTGAAAAAGAGGGATTAAAAATAAAATATATATATAACCGTACCATAAAAAAGCTGAAGAAAGCTGAGTATATGTTGGGGATTGGTCCGATTGGATTCCTGGATTTGATTTACAATGCCTCTTATGTGATAACAAATTCATTTCACGCGGTGGTATTTTCGATTCATTTTCAGGTTCCGTTTTGCTCCCTTAAAAGGGAGGGCTCCCAATTAAGGGTGACAGAGCTACTCGAAAATCTAGGGTTGCAGGATAATCTCTATTCAGAGGGGGACTATGAGTGGATGGCTTCTAAAGCTGACTTTATTGTAAAAGAGAAAGCAGAGAGGATGATTCGTGCATCGAAGAAGTATCTATATAGCAGTTTAGACGTAGAATAGACTGTTTAAGGAGACACTGGAGAGACATAGGGAATGGATGAACATAAACGCTTATTCAAGAATACGGGTGTAATAGCCATTGGGAACATGGGCACTAAACTGGTTTCGTTTCTGCTGTTGCCGTTTTATACAGCGCTTTTGACTACATCAGAGTACGGAATTATAGATTACATGATAAGCATTGCTTTATTTTGCGTTCCATTTGTCTCTTTATTGATGGATGAATCCATATTCCGTTTTCTGATTGACTGTAAGGGAGAGGATGATAGGAAAAAGGTCATAACGACATCGATAGTGATTGTTATAGCTGGAATGCTTCTTTTTTGTGTCATAGGCATTCCTGTTATGATGGTATTGAATTACGAATTTACGGGATATACGACAATATATATTTTGTTAAATGCATTTTTTGGAATATTAAGTGCGTTGCTAAGAGGAACTGGAAGAACGGATTTATTTTCACTATTTAATTTCTTGCTGGGGACTATTCAGATATTCCTGAATGTTTTTTTGATTGCATTTTTGCGATTAGGATTGACAGGAATGTTGCTTTCTTCCGTTTTGGGACAGGGGTTAGTGTCGATTTGCATTATGTTTAAAGTCCGAATCTGGAACTTGCTTGATGTGAGATTCATTGATGCCAGATTGGCCAAGGAGATGTTTTTATATTCGTTGCCACTCATTCCCAATAAAGTATCCTGGACGGTAATCAATCTATCGGATCGTATAATCATTATGAATGTACTTGGAAGCAGTGAAGCAGGATTGTATGCGGTGGCTTATAAATTTCCGAATTTGATGGATACAGTATATGGCTTTTTTTATCAGTCTTGGAAGGAAAGTTCTGCCAGAGTGCTGGGGAATTCTGGGCAGGAAACCTTTTATAATTCAGTTTATGGATATTTAAAGAATTTTCTGTACAGCATTGTGCTGGGGATGATTGCGTTCCTTCCATTAGTGTTCAGATATATTATAAACAAAGCCTATAGCGAAGCGCTCTGCTATATCCCATTGTTGTTGCTGGCCACATATTTTTCGAACTTATCCGGGTTCTATGGAGGGATATTCACTGCTCACAAGGATACGAGGATTATGGGAATCACTACGATAGTTGCGGCGGTAGTGAATCTTATAGTACACTTTTCTCTAATTTTTTTTGTAGGCATGTATGCGGCAGCGATATCGACATTGGCAGCGAATTTTATTGTATATGTTTACAGGAGAGTCAAGTCGGAAAAATATGTACATCTAAAGGAGCGCTGGTGTGAAAAGATTATCTCAATAGGGGCAACGTTTGGAGTAGTATTCATGTATTATAGGAATCAAATGCCCATGACGGTCATTTCCTGTATCATTTCAGTTGTCTATGCTATTGTCATGAACCGTCGATTGCTTTCAGCTTTAGCCAGAAATGCAAGAGGAAGGAAAAGATAAGATGAAAGAATCAGTATGTGGCGCGGGACAATGCACGGGGTGCATGGCCTGTATAGCAAAATGTCCAAAGTCTGCCATAACAATCGAAGATTCCCTGGACTCATATACTGCAAGGATTGATGGAGACAGATGCATCAATTGCGGTGTGTGCGAGGATGTCTGCCAAATAAAAAGGCCTATTGCATTCAAAGAGGCATTTTTTTGGAAACAGGGATGGGCTGCAAAGATGGACATACGGGAGAATAGCTCGTCTGGTGGAGCAGCAGCGGCATTGATTCAGCAGTTCATTGAAGATGGAGGCGTAGTGTATAGCTGCGTATTCAGAAATGGATTGTTTGTATTTGATTGTGCCGATACCAGAGAAAAGGCACTTAAATTTGTGGGCTCTAAATATGTCAAGAGCAATCCGCAGATGGTATATAGAGAGATTCAAAACAAACTGGAAAATGGAATGTCGGTGCTGTTTTTAGGCTTACCCTGTCAGGTAGCTGGTCTGTTGCTGTTCGTCTCTGACAGATGGAAGGAGAAGCTATACACAATCGATTTGATATGCCATGGATCACCTTCTCCCAAACTGTTCGACCAATATATGAGAGAGCATGGAGTGGATATTTCGGAAATCGAGGACATCAGATTCAGAAAAAAAGATGACTTCCGTTTATGGGATAATGGATACATACCAATAACATCACCAGACATATTTAACAGATATCTTCACTCGTTTCTGCAATGCATTGTATTTACTGAAAATTGCTATTCCTGTAAGTTTGCAAGGCGGGAAAGGATTTCAGATATCACGCTTGGCGATTCGTGGGGGTCTGAATTATCCGAGGAAGAACGTAAGAAAGGAATCTCTCTCATTATCGTATCTACGGTAAAAGGGCATAAAATTGTCGAAAAGACAGATGTAATCTTGTTTGATGTGAATCAAGTGAGAGCAATGAAGGCAAATCCACAATTAGTGGAACCAGCAAAAAAAACAGAAAAAAGAAGCATTTTCTTTGAGAGTATAAAGAAAGGAAAAAGGTATGACAGAGCGGTTTTTGATTGCTATCCCAAACTGTGCTTAAAACAGGATTTGAAATATATTTTGGCGAGATTCCATGTTTTGCGGGGGGTAACAGAATAGACTATTTTCTGTCTTATAGATATGTAAACGAGAAAATGGATGAAAGCAGTCGGGAGATTTAACATATGGCGGAAAAAATTATTTCCAGGTATAAAGCAATCTGGTTCTGTGCATGTTTGTGGGGCTTATCTGCTCATGGGATGGCAATGTTCAATAAGTATTCTTTTCATGACGATGCAAGCCTTTTTTTGGTGGGCGGGACGTATTCCTCGGGGAGGTGGATGTTGGGTATTTTAGATGAAGGGGTAAGAATGCTTACAGGAAGTGCACATTATAGTGTGCCTTTGTTCAATGGAGTCCTGGTTGTTGTGTTTATTGCATTGTCGAGCATGCTGATTTCGAATCTTTTTGAGATAGAAAGCGGACTATTACAAGCAGCACTGACAGGCGTTATGATTACTTTTCCGGTAGTTACGGGCTTATTTGGATATATATTTACAGCACCATATTATTTTTTTGGAACATTGATGGGGATAGGGGGGTTTGGCTTTGTGGGAGATTTCGGAAGTGGCATGCTTATTTGGCAGGAATTATTTTGATGGCCTGTTCGATAGGGATTTATCAGGCAAACTTACCCGTCTGTGTAAGCCTGATTCTGATACATATGATAAAAACGGTTGCGGAAAGACAAAATTTTAATGGAAAGAACTTACTGATGTACTATTTTGTATGTGCAACTGCATGTATAGGTTCTTTGGTTGTATATTTGGGATTGAATAAGATTTTTTTGTGGATAAAGGATATTCGTTTGACGGATTACCAGGAAATAGGCGCTTATGGGCAGACATCATTCGGTGGTTATCTGGCTAGAATCAGATTTGCATATAAAGAGTTTTTCATGCCGCAGGATGGAATACGGAATATGTATCCATTTTCATTAGGCAAAATACATGACGTTATAGTTGCGGTTTATATGTTACTGACAATCTATCTTATTTTTAAAAAGATGAAGAAGAATCTGGCTTTGGGAATTCAGGTATTTGTGCTGGCAATACTTATTCCTCTTGCAGTAAATTTCATATATTTCATGTGCAGCGTATCTACGATACATTCATTGATGATGTATGGGCAAGTATTTATCTATGTGTATATTATCTGGATTCTTAGCGATATGATGAAGGAGAAAAACATCAGGATGTGTGGATGCATAGTTAATGCAACAGTAATTATGCTTTTTGTGTTGTGCCTAGGATATTGCAGATTTGATAATATATGCTACTTGAAAGCGGAATATCTGCAGGAACAGACAAAAGGCTACTATAGCACTCTGATTACACAGATAAAAGGTGTAGAAGGATATACAGATGAGGCAAAGGTTGTGTTTATCAATGAATTTGAAAAAGAGGATAAGACATTATCTGATATTCCGCAGTTTGATGAAATTCAGATTTTGCCCTATGATACACGGAACTGGATTAATGACTATGCATGGCGGACGACCATGAAAATGTGGTGTGGCTTTGATCCGGAAACAGTGGATTCATCTATTTATGGACAGTTGCCGGAAGTCGTGGAGATGCCCAGTTACCCGGATGCCGGATCGATAAAAATGGTAGACGGAGTAGTGGTGGTAAAGTTTTAGGAGGCATAATTCTTTTTGAGGGATAGATGTAATTCAGGAATAATTGGTGTTGTGGAGAGGATGATGGGGGAAAAAGCAAGAAAATGGCTTGGTATATCGGGCAGGGTGATAATCATATTGTTCGATATCTACTACATGCTTGGAGGATCGTTCCTGCGGACTATTTTTCCCTATAGGAAGGGGCTGGTTTATCTCGCCGTCCTGATTTTTGGAGTTAACTTCTCAGTGCGGCATATCTGTAAAAAACATAGCAGACAGGAAACGGCGTGGATGATTTTTCTGCTGGGTGCTGGTGTTTTATGTGCATATGTCACAGGTGAGTTCACTCTGATGATATCGGCAATCTGTATCCTGGGCGCTGTGGGCATGGATAAAGTCATGCTGTTTCGGGATTTGCTTTTTGAGAAGACAGGTTTTCTTGCGGTCAGCATCATTTTTTCCACAGCGGGAATCATACCTACTGTCAGTGGGAGCTATGAGAGACTATATAGCTTTTTTGGAAACGGAATGGTATATCGTAGGTCGCTTGGATTCTCGAATTATAATATATTAGGACTTGTCGTATTTGAACTGATTGTCTTATATATCCTCTATGTGTGGCAGAAACAGGGGAGAAGTCTGTTGGGGGGGCAGTACAGCGTTCTATTCGGCATAGCTTTTTGTGCATATGTTGTCAGCGGCTCAAGGACAGCATTCTTATGTGAACTACTGTTGCTGGCAGCCATGAAGTCCTGGGACAGGGGATGGATTAAGTGCGGGGGGCTGAAAGGCCTGATTATGACGGTCATGGTAGGGGGGAGTTTGTTTTTCTCAGAGGGCATCGTGCTTCTACATGACATGAAGCCGGAATGGTATCAGAGGCTGGACAACATATTGCAGGCTAGGCTGTTGTTTATCTACAGATATATGCTGAAATTTGACATAAGCTTCTGGGGGAACAATACAAAGGATTTGACGGATTTTTGGGGGAGGGAATCAGGGTTTGACTGGATTTCTCTGGACTGTGGATATGCGGTCATGATGATTAGGTATGGCGTGGCGTTGACTTTGCTGTTTGTGCTGATGCATGCTGTGTATCTATATAGTAGGAGATATAGTAGTGGTGCATATGTACTATGTGTTATGCTGGTTATGGGCATATATAATATTTCCGAGAATGTGCTGGTGTTCCCGACGATTAATTTCTCGCTGCTATATCTGGCGGATGTCGTTTGTTATGATTGCACAGGTTATGGGAACATGCGGAATGCTGTAAAAACAGACCAGACAGAGCGGGCGGCAGAGCCTCCTACAGCAGGTGGCAGGAGTTGAGAAGTTGAGGAAATACAGGCACCGGAATCACAGCACGAACAGCTCCTTCTGCGCCTCTATGCCTCCGGGAAATTTCGCGTTCAGGTTCCCGCCTACCTTGAGCGTCCACCAGTAGGGCACCCTGCGGTCCGTGCGCTGGAAGCTTGCCCAGGCCAGGCGGCGATTGAGACGAATTGCCCGCAGTAATCGGCTCTGTAAAATTCGCGCTGTTCTGTCTGGCAAAATATTCCCGTATGGCCTCTACGGTGGTATATGATCATTTAAATCTTTTATCAGAAAAATTCCAAGAAACCATTGACAACCACCCCCAAATATACTATCCTACCTTTAAAGCAATTTATCTAAAATCTGTTTCTTTCTGATGTCAAATGGCATTTCTGCCGTTTTTCACTGGAAAAAGCGCAACTGTAGACATGAAAGGAATGAAAAATGCGGCAGGGATGGGGAGCCAGATTCCGCGGTCCCGGCCCCGAAAAGGAGGATTCATGGGAGCGGAGAACAACGCGATGCTGTCCTATCTGGATGACGACAAACGATTCGCCGACCTGTTCAACCAGCTATATTTCAAGGGACGGCAGGTGGTGGACGCGGAAGAACTGGCGGAGGCATCCGAAGGATATCATGGGAAGCCGGGAGAGAAAGGCAATCAGCGGACGCGCGACATCAAGAGGCGGCTGAAGTCCGGCAAGGAATTGAAGATCCTGGCAGTGGAGAGCCAGAGCGATGTGAACTACATCATGCCCTGGCGCGTCATGGATTACGACTGCCGGGAATATGGGAAGCAGATACGGGGAGCCCAGAGGGCGAACCGGGAACTGGCCAGACAGGGGAAGCGGGTCTATGCGAAGGATGGGGAGCGGCTGAGCGAAGTGCGGAAAGAGGAGCGTTTCGCGCCTGTCTACACATTGTGCCTGTACCATGGGGCGGAGGACTGGGACGGCCCCAGGAGCCTGAAGGACATGATGGATTTCGGGGAGGATTCGCAGGGACGCGGGGACGAAGAGGCATGGAGGGACTGCTTTGCGGATTATCCCATGCGCCTCGTATGTGCTAATGAGCTTGCGGACTGCTCAGGTTTCCGGACATCGCTGCGGGAGCTGTTCGCCATCTTGTTCTGCCGCAGGGACAAGGAGCGGCTGAAAGAGCTCCTGGACAGAGAGTCGGCCTATCAGAATATGGACGAAGAGACTGCCCAGACCCTGGGAGTGTTGATGGGGATAAAGGGATTTGCCCAAAACAGTAAGAGATATAGGACAGAGAAAGGAGAATACGATATGTGCCAGGCAATCAGGGAGATGGTGGAGGATAGCAGGATGGCGGGAAAGGCTGAGGGAATCGCCGAAGGAGAGGCCCGTGGAAAGGCAGCGGGAAAGGCCGAGGGCAGCGCCGGCCAGATAATCGAAATCATAGAAAATATCATGAAGGAGCTGCAGTGCTCCCTGGAGAAAGCCTGTAAGGTAGCCGGGAAGACCGTGTCGGAGTACCGGCAGTCGGAGCAGATATGCGGGAAAGTATAGATTTTCTCAGGAGGATGCCGGCACTGTTCAGCCATGCGGTTTGTGCCCTCAGGGAATGGGATTCGCCAGGAGGACGCATGACCGGCGCCCGCGGCTGAGGGAAGTGCTGGTTCGTTTCCAGAGCGGAATAGGAGGTATGATTATGAAAAAGAAAATGATGTTGCCGTTGGCGGTTATGGTGCTGCTTCTTTCCGCAGGCTGCGGAAAGACGGATGAGGGCTCCACGCAGGTGCCGACAGCAGTGAAGCTTTCGGAAGACGAGGCTGGAGAAGGGCAGTCCGGGGAGGGGCCGTCTGTGGATTTTGCTTCGGAGGATCCGTCCGGCGGAGAGGCTCCCGGGGAGAATCCCCAGGAGGGAGGACGGCAGCCGGAGGGGCTGGAGACTGCTCGGCCCGGGAGCGGATTGGACGGCGCGGAGACAGGGTTCCGCTTCGAGGATCTGTCCGACAGGGTATTCTATTTCAGCAGCGGTGCGGGAGCCTGGTTCACGGAGCTTCGCATCCGCAGCGACGGTTCTTTCGAGGGGCTGTATCAGGATGCGGACATGGGGGTTACGGGGGATGGCTATCCGAACGGCACCTTATATTATTGTGAGTTTTCCGGGACTTTCGACCAGTTGGAGAAAGTGGACGGCTTCACGTACAAAATGAACCTGTCAACCATCTCCTTCGAGCATGAGCCGGAGATAGAGGAAATCGTCGATGGGGTCCGCTATATTTATTCCGGTGCCTATGGGCTGGACGGGGAGGAATTCTATCTGTATCTTCCGGGATCCAAGCTGGCCGATCTGCCCCAGGCCTTTCGGGAGTGGGTGGGATATTATGATTTGGAGGCTGTCCAGGAAGAGGAGCTGAGCTTCTATGGGCTATACAATGCGGACGGAGAACTGGGCTTCTCCAGCAGCGTCTATGTGGAGCAGAGCCTTTCCGAGAGGATCGCCATGGAGATTTCCTATGCCGAGGAGCGGGAAAAGGAAGTGGAGAAGATGCAGAAGGAAGCCGTTACGCAGACGGAGATGAACGAGTCCGCTGCGGAACTGTACCGGCTGTGGGATGACACCTTGAATGTGGTGTGGAGGCTGCTGGAAGCAGATTTGGATACAGCGGACATGGAGGCCCTGCGGGAAGAGGAAATGGAATGGATTGCATCCAAGGACGCGGAAGTGCAGGCCGCCGGGCAGGAGCATGAGGGCGGAAGCGCGCAGCCGCTGGACGAAGCGATGAAAGCGGCAGAACTGACCAAAGCAAGGGTATATGAGCTGGCAAAGTACGCGGAGGGAAGGTGAAGGCTGAGTGGGGGCAGATTGGCCGGTCATTATTCAGAAGCTCCTTCTGCCGTCAGCGCCCCCGCCTCTGTGTATATCATGCCGCGCTTTCCACGGTCAGAGCTCATCAGTGAGATGGACTCCACGGCTGCGGAAACATTTTCAGTGCTCAGGGGCGGCATGGAAGAACCGGATGCCTTCCGTAGCAGCGTGATATGGGGAGAAAATTTCTTCCTGTCAAACGGGATGCCGTTTTCAGCAAGTGCGCGTCTGATTCTCCGCACGACTGCGTCCAGAGCGGGCGAGCGGCTGATTCCGGCCCACCACAGATTGTCGTAGGAGCCGATGCCGTCCAGAGAGATGGCGAACGGTGTGAAAGAGACGGCTGCGAGCGAATCCATCACACTCTCTGCATCCGGATACTCGCCAATAAAGGCGAGGGTCAGGTGAAGATTTTCCTCGCTTGTATAGTTGCCTCTGACACCGGCATCGTAGAAGGCGTTCTGGATATTGATTAGAGCGTCCTTCATGGCGGAGGACAGGTTAATTGCGATGAATAGTCTCATAAGTATGCTCCAGTCCGGTAGTTTCGCACAGATTTGACACCTGTTTCGCGATTGCTTATAGAGTCTGCAGGTGATTGTTCTTTCTATGGGTAGATTATACATGAAAAAGCGGAGGAATTCAATATGGGGAGCCAGAATCCTGCAAGGTAGCCGGGAAGACTGTGTCGGAGTACGGGCAGTCGGAGCAGATATGCGGGATAGTATAAATTTTTTCCAATCCGAATTTTTAACGTGAATAAGTCCGGCAATTGTGCTATACTGGTATTCAATGGGCTGATATCCGCAAGGGGCAGGCATTTCCCCCTAGATTCATACGCCCTACAGCGGCATCATGGAGGTAAGCATGATAGTAGGAATCGACTTAGGTACGACCAACAGTTTGATAGCATATTTTACGGAAGAAGGGCCGAAGATCATTCCCAACAGGCTGGGGAAGAGCCTCACGCCCTCGGTGGTCAGCGTGGACAGGGAGGGGAATGTGTACGTGGGGGAGACGGCCCGGGAGCGCATGAGCCTTTACCCGGACACCGTGGCGGAGACCTTTAAGCGCAGCATGGGCACGGAGCGGGATTACATATTGAGCGGGAAGCATTTCAGGCCGGAGGAGCTGTCCAGCCTGGTGCTGCGCGCGCTGAAGGAGGACGCGGAGAGCTTCCTGGGGGAGGAGGTCACCGAGGCTGTCATCAGCGTGCCCGCCTACTTCGACGACAAGCGCAGAAAGGCCACCAAGCGCGCCGGGGAGCTGGCGGGCCTGAAGGTGGAGCGGATGATTTCGGAGCCCACCGCCGCCGCGGTGGCATACGGCCTGTATGACAAGACCAAGGACACCCGGTTCCTGGTGTTCGACTTAGGGGGCGGCACCTTTGATGTGTCCATCCTGGAGCTGTACCACAACATTCTGGAAGTCCGGGCCGTGGCCGGGGACAATTATCTGGGCGGCGAGGACTTTACGGAGGCGATGGCGAAGCTTTTCCTGCAGAAGGCGAAGCTGCAGCTGCAGAACCTTTCCGAGAAGGAGCAGGTGCGCCTGTTCCGGGAGGCGGAGAAGGCAAAATGCGCCATTAACGACAATGATGTAGTCTCCATGGGCTTTTTATATAAAGAAGAAAGCCTGGAGCAAAAGATTACATATAAGGAGTACGAAGAGGCCTGCGAGGAGCTTCTGATGAAAATCAGGGAACCTGTGAAGAAGAGCCTGGCGGACGCGGGGCTGAAGCTTTCGGACATCGACGAGGTGCTGCTGATTGGCGGAGCCACCAGGCTGAACATCGTGCGGGATTTCCTGATACGGCTGTTCCGCAAGTTCCCGGACACCAGAATGAACCCGGACGAGACCGTGGCACTGGGGGCGGCGGTGCAGGCGGCCATGAAGGAGCGCAGGGAGGAGGTGAAGGAGGTCATCCTGACGGATGTGTGCTCCTTTACCCTGGGCACCGAGGTGGTGGTGGAATACGATGAGGGGAAATATGAGGACGGCAGGTTCTGCCCCATCATCGAGCGCAATACGGTCATCCCCGCCAGCCACACGGAGCGGCTCTACACCGCCCGGGACAATCAGAGCAAGGTGCGCGTCCGGGTGCTGCAGGGGGAGAGCCGCTTTGCCAGGAACAACCTGTTCCTGGGGGAGCTGGAGATCGACATCCCCAAGGGGCCCAAAGGTCGGGAGTCCGTGGACGTGACCTATACATACGACATCAATTCCCTGCTGGAGGTGGAGGTCACGGTGGTGTCCACGGGAGAGAGCCGGAAAATGGTCATCAAGGGGCAGGACAACGAGATGACAGAGGAGGAAATCCGAAAGCGCATGGAGGAACTGGCCTATCTGAAGATTCAGCCCAGGGACTACGAGGAGAACCGGCTGGTGCTGACCAGGGCGGAGCGGATGTACGAGGAGACCCTGGGGGAGCGCAGGCGCGTGCTTGACCGGTACATCACGGCCTTTGAGGCGGCGCTGAAAGGTGGAGACCACGATGAGATTATGGAGACCAGGGAGGCGCTGAACCAGGCGCTGGAGGAGGAAGACGATGAGTGAGCGCCGGGGAGAGGGCATAAGAGTTGCCCTGATACCCAGAACGGCGGAGCATGTGAGGATTTACTGGAAGAGGATCCAGGATGAGGAGATCAGGAAGCGGATTCCCCTGCAGAGCCTTTCCCTGGAAGAGACGCTTGCGCAGTTCGAAGCCTCCCGGCGCCCCGGTGCAGGGAGCTTCGGCATGTGCATCGAAGCGGACGGCGTCTACGTGGGGGACATATGGTGCTATGGAATCCATGGGGATGACGAGAAGACGGCCATGCTCAGTTTCCTGATATTTGAGAAAAGCCTCTGGGGAAAGGGCGCTGGCAGCGAGGCGGCGAGGCTCTTCTGCCAGGAGGTTCTTTCCCGATATGGAATCCGCAGGCTGGGGGCCTTTACCTATGCGGAGAACATCGGCTCCCTGAAGGCTCTGGAAAAAGCGGGCTTTCTGGAAAAGGAGCGTTTCCTGGAGGAGGGGAAGCTTTCGGTCTATCTGGAGTGGCAGAAGCCCTCTGCCGATTTGCGGTAAGAACGCCGGAGTGCCCCCCTGCCCCTGGATTCGTAAGCCTGTTGACAGCCCTGCGCGGCGCTGCCGACAGGCGTTTTCGGACTCTAAAGCTTATGGAACTCCGGATTGCGCTTCTCGAACACGCAGTAGTACCGGAAGCCGCATTCCCTCAGGACTTCCGCTGCTCGGTCAAAGGAATCCCCGATATGCCCTGTGTCATGGGAATCGGAGCCGACGGTGACGATTTCGCCGCCCAGCTCCCGGTAGCGCTTCAGCACGCCCATGCAGGGATGGAGGTCGCGCATTCCCTTCTTGATTCCGCCGGTGTTCAGCTCGATGCCCTTGCCTTTGTCCAGGAGCTCGTTCAGAATCTCGTCAAAGATATCCCGGTAGGCCGAATAGGAATACCCCTCGTCTTTTTCCGGCGCATACCTCACCGCGTAGTCAAGGTGCCCATACACGTCGAAGTTGGAGAATTTCCGGATGTTTTCCAGTGTGGATTCGAAATATTCCCTCAGGGCTTCCTCTTTGCTCCTGCCCTGGAAGAAACCGGGATAGTAGACGTCCTTGCCGTGGCAGATATGGGAGGAGCCGATGATGAAGTCGAACTCATAGGACTTGGCGTAGACCGCGTTCTTCCGCAGCGCCTCCGGCTGCAGCCCCAGCTCCACCCCGAAGAGCAGGCGTATCTTCCCGGCGTATTTCTCCTTCAGCCGGGCCAGGTCATAGAGGTAAGGGGCGGTGTCCAGCAGGAAGATATTCCCCTCCAGCCCCTCCCGGCGGCAGAGGCGCTCCGCGGCCATGGCTCCGGCAGTGGTGTGGAAGGACACCACGCAGCGCGGGACCCGCTGTCGCATGGCAGGCCCTCCTTTTCGTTATTCTTTTATAAGAATAACATATTTTCCACTATGCGGCAAGATCCTTCGGCAAAAAGGTCAACCTCTTTGCGTTTTTTGGCGTTCCGCACAACTCCGGCCCGTTTTTTTGGATAGATCGCCAGCTATTTCCTTGGCTCGTCCCGCCCCCTGCGCATAAACTCCGGCTCTTTGGGAATCCTCTTCCAAGGAAGCCGTGCCAATCGTTTCAGCCGGTTTGGAAAAGCAATGCTTTATTATCAAAAATTCACAACAGCCCTTTCAAATTGTTGTTTGAAATGATGATTGCCAAAAACTTCACGCTGTGATACTATTACTTCTGGAAAACACCCAAACAAATCGTTTACGCAATCGTTTATATGGCATTCCGGTACAATTTGTACCCAAAATTCGAAAGGAGTTCCTGTATTATGAAAGCGAAAATCGGCATCAATGGTTTTGGCCGCATCGGCCGCATCGTGTTCCGCGCCGCCCTGAAGCGCGACGACGTCGAGGTCGTCGGCCTGAACGACCCCTTCATGAACCCCGAGTATATGGCCTACATGCTGAAGTATGACAGCGTGCACGGCAAGTTCCCCGGCGAGGTCTCCTACACCGCCGACGCCCTGGTGGTGGACGGCAAGGAGTTCAAGGTCTTCACCGCCAAGGAAGTTTCCGACATTCCCTGGAGCACCGTCGGCGCGGAGTATATCTGCGAGTGCACCGGCCAGCACCTGGAAAAGAGCAAGTGCGAGGGCCACATCAAGGCCGGAGCCAAGCATGTCATCATGGGCGCCCCCTCCAAAGACGACACCCCGATGTTTGTCATGGGCGTGAACAATAAAAAGTACACCTCCGACATGACCTATGTCTCCAACGCCTCCTGCACCACCAACTG
>OFGA01000869.1_pt1 | contig 22791 bp, 20 predicted proteins | sample 1521471 | NCBI WGS metagenome assembly OFGA01 (sample SAMEA3504086, study PRJEB24116) | mouse gut metagenome | biome: mouse gut; feature: mouse-associated habitat; material: faeces | place: Denmark | collected 2011
AATAGCCCATGGCCCCGGCCAGAGGGGTGCGGATGTCGTGGGAGATGCAGGCCATGGTGTATTTCAGCTCCCGCTCCCTTTCCTGGGTTTCCAGGCGAAGCTGCCGCCCTTCCTCCAGCCGCTTGTTAACCGCCTGACACAGCCGCCGGGGCACAGCACCCGGCATCCGCACCGTCAGGCGCAGATTGCTCTCCGCCGGAGTTTCCTCCAGCATCCGGGCCGTCTCCAGCATCTGCGCGCGGTAGGACCACAGGCGCAGAACGGCGATTCCCAGGGCGGCAAGTGTCACAATCAGGGCTGGCAGCATCAAAATCCCTCCTTAAATGTCCTGCTTCTCCATGGCCAGCAGGCTCCCTATTCCGTAGACAGCCGCCCAGGCGATGGTACAGGCCAGGATAACCCCTGTCTGCGTGACGCCGCTCCCGGGTACGTAAACGCCCTTTACCACAGAGGAGAGAAAATACCGCTCCAGGGGAGGCCAGCGCAGCTGCTTCCCCAGCGTTCCCACCAGAACGGCGGTCAGCCCCCCTCCGGCCACCAGAGACAGAATGATGCCCAGCGTGGTGCTTCTGGTCAGCAGGACCAGCGCCAGAGCCATGAGGGCAAAGGCCCAGTGGGGCAGCCACATCCAGAACAGATACCGCAGGATTTCAGGAGCGGTATTGGGCACAGGGCGCATCCCATATAGATAGGGGGCCAGCAGAATCAGCAGCGTACCCAGAAGGGTGATGACGCCGCTGTAAACCCCGGCGGTCAGCGCTTTGGACAGGACATAATTTACCCGGCGGGGCTGGGCGCAGCAGATGTTTTTGACAAAGCCGCTGGTGAAGTCGCTGCCAACAAAGATCGTAACCCCGATGCCGGTCATAAGCAGCAGAAAGCCGCCGCCCAAAGTCTCATAGGCCAGATCAAGCTGGGTCATACTGCGGATCTCCTCCGACATCTTCCGATCAATTTCGTCGATCTCCGCGCCGGAAACGCCCATGCTATCCAAGGTTTCCGGGTCGGAAACCACCGCCGTCAGCATGGCTACCATCAAAACCAGCACCGTGGTCACGCCCAGAATAATATAAAAGTTCCGGCTCTTGAACAGCCTCCGCAGGTCCATTTTCAGCATGTTAAACATGATCTGTACCTCCCATCCGCTCCAGAAAATAGTCCTCCAGGTCCTGCCGGTGCAGGCCCATCTCCTCCACCGCGACGCCCGCCTGGGTGAGAATCTGCCCCACCGTCTTGGCGTCCACGGCTTCGTAAATACGGATCTCGCCCTCCGGACGCATTTCCCAGCGGGTGAGGCGGAGCTCCCGCTCCAGCAGAGCCGCCGCCCTCTGGGGCTGGTCCGTGCGCAGGTGCAGGTAGTCGGCGCATTTCTGCTCCAGCTCGGCGGCGGTAATCTGCTCCACCATGCGGCCCTCCTGGATGATGCCGTACCGGGTGGCGATCTTGCTCAGCTCCCCCAGGATGTGAGAGCTGACCAGGATGGTCAGGCCCCGCTCCCGGTTCAGGCGCAGGAGGAGCTCCCGCATCTCCCGGATACCCTCCGGGTCCAGGCCGTTGATGGGCTCGTCCAACAGCAGCAGATCCGGCCCGCCCAGCAGGGCCAGGGCTACGCCCAGCCGCTGCTTCATTCCCATGGAGTAGTGGCGCACCGGCTTTTTCTCCCCGGGGACCAGGCCCACGGTGTTCAAAATCTCCTCCACCTGATGCTCCGGGCTGTCCAACCCCAGCAGCACGGCGTACAGCCGCAGATTTTCCCGGCCGCTCAGGTCGGGGTAGAGCCCTGGCTGCTCAATGAGCGATCCCACCCGGCGGCGGGCCACCGAGTCCCGGACGGGCTTGCCGAAAATCAACGCTTCCCCTTGGGTGGGCTGAGCCAGACCGCACAGGAGCTTCAGGGTGGTGGACTTGCCCGCGCCGTTCTGGCCGATGAAGCCGTAGATGTCCCCCTGCTCCACCCGTAGGTCCAGATGGTCCACCGCCCATCGGTCCTTGTAGCGTTTGGAGAGTCCTGTGGTCTGTATGACTGACATAGAAAAGCCTCCTTTTTTGTTTACAGGCGCAGTCTAACAGACAAGTGCTCAAACATCGCAAAGGAAAGGTAAAGAAAGTGCAAAGTTTACTCGGCCAGCTTGAAGCCGATCCCCCACACAGTCTGAATGTAGCTGTCCGTTCCGCTGGGCCGCAGCTTGGCCCGGATGTTGCTGATATGGACGGTGATGGTCTTGTCCTCCACGGCGTATGCCTCCTGCCAGACCGCCTCGTAGATCTGCTGCTTGGTAAAGACCCGCTTGGGCCGGCCTGCCAGCAGTTCCACGATCTTAAACTCGTGGGCGGTGAGGTTCACCGGCTGACCGGCGGCGGTCAGCGCCATTTCTTCCAGGTTCAGCACCCAGTCCCGGTAGCGCAGGGAGGTTTCCTCAGGGACGGCGCTGGCGTGGCGGAGCTGGACCAGTATTCGGGCCCAAAGCTCCTCCAGCTGGTAGGGCTTGGTCAGGTAGTCGTCGGCCCCCAGGCCCAGCAGCTCCACTTTGTCGGACAACTCTGTTTTGGCGGACAGAACGATCACCGGCGTCCGGCTGGACCGGCGTATCTCCGCGATCAGCTCGCCGCCGGATAAGCCCGGGAGCAGCAGGTCCACCAGCAGCAGGTCGATGCCGCCGGCCTGCCACAGCAGCCGCCCCTCGGTGCCGGAAAACGCCTGGACGCACTCGCAGCCCCGCCGGCGCAGGTACTGGGCGGTGGAGTTGTTGATATCGGTATCGTCTTCAACGATCAGGATGTGGGGCATGGGACGGCCTCCTCAGTCGTTTTTGAAAATTATACCGCAACTATAGCGTTCTTTCAAATGGTTTCTGCTAAAATGATTTGGCGGATATATATAGAAGGTCCGGAAGATCAAATGGCGGAGGACGAAGACCCTGATTTTACAGGGGCTTCGTCCTCTTGACTGCTTGGACGAGAAATTTGTGAGCCTCTTCAAATATCCTCCGTCGTTTATAATAAGCGCGGCGGGATACATAGTGCCCCGGGTAGTGTAAACGATGCAGTTCGTGAATTTGTGCCGGATTTATGAGTTTTCCAGCTGTTTGAAGCGAAATTTGATGATAATTTGCTTGTCGCTGGTCAGCTCCACCCGTTCGATGAGGCTGACCAGCAGCTCTCGGTTGGCGGAGGCGGTTTCCAGGAACCGCTCCACCAATTTTTTTGCCAGATCGGCCTGTTCGGCGGGGGAATAGTCCGGGCGGTTCAGCTGGCTGAGGCGCTGTTCCAGGGCGGCGCGATCAGCCTTGACTTTGGAGTAGATGCGTTGGAAGTCAGCTTCGTCCAGAATGCCGCTGAGTTTATCCATATAGACTTTGTCCAGATGGGCGGTCAGGCTGTCGATTTTGGCTCTCAGCGAGGCGATCTCCCTTTCGTTGCTGGCCTCCGCTAGAGCCTTTGCCACCTCCCGCTTAGTTGTGGGCAGTAGCTGGTCAGCACGTAAATAGTCCTGGCAGACCTCTTGCACCTTTTCAATCACCGCCTGGGTCACTGTCTGCTCTTTGATTGTGTGGCTGGTGCAGACACCCGCTTTCGTAAACCGCTGGTAGGTTCGGCAGACAAAATATAGCTTATCCTCCCCCGCCGCGTTCTTGCGGTTGAGCACCGCCAGCGGATATCCGCATTCGTGGCAGAAAATTAGCCCCTTGAGCAGGAAGTCGTAAGTCCGGCTACGGGTGTGCCTGCGGCTGTTGACCAGCGCCCGCACCTTGTCGAAGGTTTCCCGGTCAATGATCGGCTCGTGGGTGTCCTCTACCACCACCCAGTCCTGGCGGTCCTGCTTGATACATTTTTTAGACTTGTAGTTAATTTTTCGAGTGCGTCCCTGAACCATACTTCCGATATAGGTTTCGTTTTGCAGCATATCCGAGATACGCTCACTGCTCCATAGGCCGGTGTAGGGGCCGGGGTGCGCTACTGGCAAACCGGCGTAGGTGGCAGGGGTGGGGATGCCCTTGGCGTTCAGCTGGGCAGCAATCTGGCGGCAGCTCACCCCCTCCAGGGCCATAGCGAAGATACGCCGCACCATGGGGGCCGCGTCCTCGTCTATGACAATCCTGTTCTTCTCCGTTGGGTGCATCTTGTAGCCGTAGACTGGCTTACCTCCGATGAACAGGCCCTTGCGCTGCTTGTCGTGCTTGACGCTGGAGATTTTCTTGGAGATGTCCTTGGCGTACATGTCATTCATGATAGCGCGAAAGGGGGTGATGTCGTTGGCGGTGGAGTCCACCCCAGTGTCGATGCCGTCCAGCAGTGAGATGTAGCGGACCCGGTGCTCCGGGAAGTAACGCTCCATGTAGTGGCCGGTTAGGATATAATCGCGGCCTAGACGGCTCAGGTCTTTGGTGATGACCATGTTGACCTTCTTGGCCTCAATATCGGCGATCATACGCTGAAAGTTCGGCCGGTCGAAGTTGGTCCCGCTCCAGCCGTCATCAATGTAGGTGTCGTAGACGCTAAGGCGATGCTGCTGGACAAATTCGTTAAGTAGAGACTGCTGATTGTTGACGCTCTCGGACGGGCCCTCGTTCTCATCCTCCTTTGATAATCTGATATATAGTGCCACATGGTAATCCATGGGATTGCTTATCTCTAAATGCATATCGTACCTCCAGAGATAAGCGGCCATTCATCGTATTTGTTATACGGTGGCGCACAGGTATTTTTCAACATTTTGCAGTTCTTTTTTGAGAAATATTTCAAAAGAATCCCGGATAATCTGGGCAATGCAGATTTCTTCCTTGGTATAGCGGCATATCAACACGATTTCCTGTGTCTTCAACGGAACACCTCCTAAATTCAAATTGATAAACTATATGCGGGCGAATGGTTCTGTTTGCCGGTTTGGGCAAAACAAAAGCGATGCGCACACAGCCCATCGCTCTCCTTATGTCACTCTAGCATTTGCCGGATATATTTAAATTCCTGGTCATGGACAAAGTGGAGCTCGACCTGCTTGTCCCTGTGCAAAAAAATCGACTCCACCAGCATTGCCACATCTTTTCGCAAAAATTCCGTCTGGCCCGCATAAGGCGCAAACAGCTTCGCCCACTCACATTCAAGAATTGTCCTATCCTCAATCTTTTGAATTTCCTCCCGGATTTCCTGTTTCCGCTGTCTCAATGTATTCAATTCGTTCTGAAAGCTGCGGCGCAGTTCGTCCGCTTCCTCCGATGTGATCATGCCGTCCTCTGTATTCGGCTCCAGACTGGAAATCAAAAATTGCTGTCTTGCCGCCGCTTGCTCCAGTTCTCCAATTTGAGTGTTCAGCCGCAAGATTTGCCTGCGCAGCTTGTCCTCCAGATCATCTGCGGCAATCATCTTACACAATGATGCAACCTGTTCAATATGCTCCCGAATCTTCTGCTGTACAACCGCCTCCAGCTTTTCGGCCGGCATACGACAGCCAGCACAGCTTCCTGTACCCTCTTTCTCCAGGGAACAGCGGTAATAGGTGTACTTCCCTACCGGCTGCCTGGTCAACGTATTTTGACAGACTGCGCACCGGACAAACCCGGAGAGCAAATAGGTCTTTTTTGCACTTGGCGAAATTCTGCTGTCTGTTTTGAGAAGGCGCTCTATCGCACGAAAACACTCATCTGATATGATCGCCTCGTGTGCTTTTTCTTTGACGGCCCACCCATCTTGTGGAAGCCGTTTTGTCAATTTGTGATAAAAGGGATTTGATTTCGTTTTCCCCTGCTCCAATGTGCCTGTGTAGATGCGGTTTTTCAATATCCGTATCACAGACCCGGCGGACCAGAGGGGAATATTGTCCTTCTGGAATGCGTATGTGCAGTTCGACCCGGATCTTCGCTTGTGTTCCGCCGGGCTTGGAATTCCCAATTGATTGAGCCTGCCTGCAATTCGGTCGGCGCTCATTCCCTCCAGCCTCCATCGAAAGATGTCCCGGATCACAGTTGCCGCCGGCTCATCCACAACGAGCTGATGCTGGTTCAGCGAATTCCTTTTGTATCCGTATACTGGATTGCTGCCGATGTATTCTCCCCGCTCTCGTTTGACCCTGAGCTGACTGGAAATCTTTTTTGATAAATCCATGCTGTAGGCTTGGTCAATCAAGGTGCGGATCGGGATAAAAAAGTCCTGCTGGTTCTGGCGCAGATACAGCATATCAACATCATCCTGAACAGCAATAAACCGCACATTCTTTTCGGTGAACTCCCGGAACAGCATATCGCCGGCATCCAAATAATTTCTGCTGAATCGGGACAGATCTTTTACGATGACGCGGTTTATCTTGCCAGCTTCGATTTCCTGCATCATCTCCTGATAGGCCGGACGATCAAAATTCAAGCCAGTCCGACCGTTGTCAACCTTGATGGAACACAATTCAATGTTATCATTCCGACTGATATGTTCCGTAATAATGGACAGTTGGGCGTGAATTGTATTGCTTGGATCCTCCTGAACTCCTTTTGATGTTCTCAAATAAGCAGCGGCATTCCAGCGTTTCATTTGTATTCTCCTATCGTTTTCTATTTTAAGGATTCTACCATAAAACCGGGATGCAGGGAAACACAGTCTGGCGCGTTTTGAAAATATTTTTTCAGCCACATCGCCAGGTCCGCACAGTAAATTTTCAGCAGTTCCGGATGAAGGGTGTGCTGAATGATTCCCAACGGCGGCAGTGCGTTGATGTGTTCAAAAACCACACAGATCATCTCCATCGTGTCCATCATTGTGAACTCCTTGCGGCAGCCAGCTATAATGGTCTGCAAAAAAGTATCGAGACATTCTATCTGCCGTGACGCAATCTCTATTAAGATTCCCGCACTTTTGTATGCGTTTTGGTTGATGATTTTGTTATCCCAATTTTTGTTGAGAACATCAATCCCGCGAGAGTTAAGTGAGAAGTCCAAATCATCATGATAATTGGTCAATAAGTATTGTAAATGGTTGTTTGTATACATAATAGCACCTCCACGTATATAATATTTTAAATTCTATTGGTATTAAATTGGAGATTAATCAGGTGTTTCAGATTTTCTGTTGCCCATGTACTTCTCGTTCCCGAGGAAATATCGACTCATTTCAACCAAGTAACAAAATCAAAGAATAGCTATTTTTTTGATTTTGATGTAATAAACTTGATTTCTGGAAAAAATTGTGATATGATAAATCAAAAGGTGGTGAAAACAGTGCAAAAAGTTGCATTAAAAAAGCGCGATCTCTACCTAAAGCGGATGATCGCGTTTCAGGACACCGAGATGATAAAGGTCATCACCGGGATTCGGCGCTGCGGTAAGTCCAGTCTCATGAAATTGATGACCCAGCATCTGCGCGAAAACGGCATTACTCAAGAACAAATCTTGGAAATGAATTTTGAGTCCATGCGTTTTCCGGATATGGATGTCAGAGGCTTTTATGAATATGTGAAAGCCCATATTCTGCCGGACAAACGAATGTATTTGTTCTTTGACGAAGTGCAACGGATTTCTGGGTGGGAAAATGCAGTCAACTCTTTCCGTGTAGATTTTGATTGCGATATTTATATTACTGGCTCCAATGCTTATTTGCTTTCTTCCGAGTTGTCCACCTACCTTTCTGGCCGGTATGTTGAGATCAAGGTGCTCCCCCTTTCTTTCAAAGAGTTTTTGGATTTCCATGGGTACACTGTGACAGAGAAAAAATCACCTACTGGAGCATTAAAGCGCCGGATCACAGATCAAGACGGCGATATCTACGATGAGCGGGAATTGTTCAATGAATATGTCCGGTTCGGTGGGATGCCCATGCTGGCGGATGTAGGACTGGAGATTGACCGTGTGACTTCCGCATTGGACGGGGTGTACTCCGCCGCTGTTGTCAACGATATCCTGGAACGGGAAAAGCGGAAGGGTCGCCACACCATCACTGATCCAATCCTGCTCAGGAAAATCATTATGTTTTTAGCGGATAATATCGGTAACAATGTGTCCGCCACCTCCATCGGCAACACGCTGGTCAACGAGGGCCTTTTAGAAGAAAAAGGCCGCAGGAAACCTGCGGTGCATACCATTCAGAGTTATATCGAGGCACTGTTGGAGGCATATATCTTCTACGAGATCAAGCGGTTTGACATTAAGGGTCGGGAGTATCTGCGGACACTAGGTAAGTATTATATTGTGGATATGGGCCTGCGGAACTACCTGTTGGGTTACCGGGACGGGGACAGCGGCCACATTCTGGAGAACATCATTTATTTTGAACTACTAAGGCAGGGGTATGATGTGGCCATCGGAAAAATCGACAATCAGGAAGTAGACTTTATTGCCACAAAGGCGGATGAGAAGAAGTATATTCAGGTCACAGAGGATATGAACGCTCCGGAAACCCGTGAGCGGGAGCTTGCTCCCTTGCGGAAGATTCGGGATAATTATGAGAAGTTGGTGATTGCACTGGATTGCGACTTGACGCAGACACAAGATGGGATTAAAATTATAAAAGCTATAGATTTTTTGCTGGTATAAAGTCGGCAATATAAATAGTATTGCTAGGATTGAGTGTTTATGGAATATAGAAATCTTGTAATTGAAACTACTGAATTTCAAAAAGACTCTCTCAATTCACTATCTCCCTATATCGGAAGGTTGAGGCCTGAATGTGCCCAATTTTTGATTGAAGAGTATGCAACAACAGGTATGCCCATTTTTGATCCATTCTGTGGATCTGGTACAATTTTATTGCAAGGATGGAAAAACGAATTTGACGTATATGGTAATGACCTAAACCCATATGCATATACACTTTCACTTGGTAAGGTGCACCCGTATAAATCATTAGAAGAAGCACTACAAGCATTAAAAAATATGAAAAAAGAGTCAAACATTGTGCAAAATCCATATCACTGGATACTGTTCCACCATGGGTGAGAGAATTCTTTGACCCGACAACATTACAAGAAATTTTATCATGTTTTTACTATTTTAGACGGTATAAAGAATGGTTTCTGTTGTCAGCATTAATGGGAATATTGCATCATCAAAGGCCTGCATTCCTCTCATATCCAGCAAGCCATGGGGCACCGTATCTTCGAACACAAAAATATCCAAAAGAAATGTATCCTGAAATGTATGTTTATAAAAATGTAACAGAGAAACTTACAAAAAAATAGAGAGAACATACAAAAATTTTCCAATGACACCCTCTCATAAAGAATGACATCACACGCAGGACATAGCATCCCTGTTACCTCCGACAAAGTTTAGATCAAAATCACTTCATGCCGAACACCGTATTAACAGTAGCGGCTACCTCAAATAGTGGTAGGGAAGTCGGCATCATCTTTTCTATAGTCTACTGCGCTATATGGCAACCGGCTTTTCTCATCAATAATCCAATCCGTTCCCGGAGGAACTTTATGATTCTTCCGGGACTTTTTTGCCCGTTTATGCAAACAAACACGCATTAAAGTAAACAGTTTGATTTTTTCAGGGGTTAATTTTATAATTGGGGTGTCACAATCCACGGAATATCCCGTCTTAATAGGTGAAAGGACCTTTCAGACGGAAGGAGAGGAGGAGCACCTATGGAGGACGCCACCATCATCGGCCTGTACTGGGCCCGGGACGAGGGGGCCATCGCCGCCAGCGATGAGAAATACGGCTGGCTGTGCCGCAATCTGTCCCAAAACATCTTGGACAGCCGGGAGGACGCAGAGGAGTGCGTCAACGACACTTGGCACAAAGCCTGGGACACCATGCCTCCCCAGCGGCCCGGTTCCCTGCGGGCCTATCTGGCCAAAATCACCCGGAACCTGTCCATCGACCGCTGGCGGGCAAGGCGGACGGAGAAGCGGGGAAATGGGCTGGCCGTCCTACTGGACGAGTTAGAGGAGTGCCTGCCCGCCGTCCCCAGCGCCGAGGAGATTTCCGAGGCCCGGGAGACCGCTCGAGCCATCGACCGGTGGCTGGATACCCTGTCCCCGGTGGACCGGACCGCCTTTTTAAGGCGGTACTGGTACGGCCAGCGGGTGGACCGGATCGCGGCCCAGGCGGGGTGCTCCCCCAACAGCATGGCCAAGCGGCTGAGCCGTCTCCGAGACGGCCTGCGCAAGGCTCTGGAACAGGAGGGGATTGTTGTATGAGAGAGCGAAGCGAACGCCTCTTTGAGGCTTTGAGTGAGATCAGTGAACAGAAAATCGACGAAGCGTCTCCAAGTGACCGGACGAGCAGGTCCCGATGGAAGAAGTGGGGCGTCCTGGCCGCCGCCCTGGTATTGGTAGTGGGGGTGGGCAGCCAGATTCTGCCCCGGCTGGGGGGCAATGCCGGCGGCAACGGTGCCGGACGGACCGGAGAGGACGGGGCGTCTGTCTTTATGTCCTATGCCGGGCCGGTGTTTCCGCTGATCCTGAAAGAGGAGGACAGCGCAGTCACGGCGGAGCGGGAAATCACCCTGGACTTCGCCCCCTGGGTGCCAGTGTGGTGGTCCAACCAGAAGGAGGCCGACAGCCGGGAGGGCCTCACCCCGGAACAGCGGCAGGAGGTTCTGGACAACTACAACGAGTGGTATCCCGAGGGGGGGCGCTGGCGGTCCTCCACCGACATCCAGGTGACCGACGCCTACACCCTGACCAACACCTCGGCGCAGGACAGGACAGTCTCGGTGCTCTGCCCCTTTGTCAGCAGCTTCCAGGAGCTGGACGAGCACTGGCCCGCCCTGACGGCGGACGGACAGGCGCTGGAGACCGCCCTCCACGCCGGACAGTTTTCCGGCGGCTATCAGGGCCCCTGGGGTGGCACCCTGTTCACTGAGGCGGAGCCTGGCAGCATGAATCTGATGTACGCCAACAGTTGGACGGATTACAAAGACCTGATCGAAGATACAGACTATCTGGAAAACGCCCTGGAGGACTGGCCCGATTTCAGCGGTGTTCCGGTCATTGTCTATGAGTTCACCGACCCCTGGGGGCCGGAGGAGGATGAGAAGGCCGGCATCCCCAATCCCACTTTGCGCAACAGCTTTGATCTGGACTACAGCAGGACCATTGTGCTGTCCTATGGCTTCAACGGAACCAGCCGGGACCTGGAGAAGGGCTGGATGGACAAACAGTTCTCCATTCCCGTGCCAGGGGCGGTGGACGACGGAATGCCTCGTTACCTGATCGTCGTGGGGGAGGACATCGGCCCCATTCAGACCCAGGGCTACCCCACCGGCGGCTGGGACACCAAAGAGACGGTGGAGGCCGGTGTGACCGTCAAGCGGTATGAGACCGATCTGGAGGACATCCTGCGGACGGTTCTCCGCCAGCGGTACGACAGAAACTACGAGGGCTGGGACGCACGAAGCCAGGATTTTGAGCTGTATTTCGGCCTGATGAAGGACCAGCTGCTGGTCCACGGCGTGCTGGCAAAGGACCCCATGGAACGCTACGGTGTAGGGTCACTGGAGGACTTGGATGCTTATGCCCTGGACCGGATTTTCTACCTGGAAGCCCAGGTGACCATCCCCGCCGGGGGGAGCGTCACCCTAACCGCAGAAATGACGAAAGAGGGCAGCTATGACTTCTATTGCGCCCACACCAAAAACCGGGACGTCTACGGCTACGACACGGTAACCAGGCTGGGCTCCAACCTGACCTGTACCGGTCAGACCGCCGTACTGGAGGACCGGGGGCAGATTGAGATCGTCCGGCAGAACTTCGGCTTTGATTTGGAGAATGGCATCAATGAGGTGGCGCTGGACCCAGACCAGGAGCACTACTATCTGGAGGTCAAGAGACTTTCAGAAGAGTAATAAAAATTTAAGATGCTTCCCATGGTTTTCAAAGGAAATGCGCTACTTGGCAAGCAGTGTATTTGTTCCCACAAATACTCAAAACGGACTTCCAGCGTGACCGCCGGAAGTCCGTTTTTGCTTGTTGGTGGCTCCTGCCCCCAAACCCCTTTTCGCAGAATTCCATTCTGCGGCTGCGCACCGTTCCGGCGCTTTTCCTCCCGTCTCCGGCAGAGATTTTTTGCAAACGGCGAGGTTGGCTTACCAGCATAATCGCATACTGCCTCGTAAATGGAAAGGGCAGTTTTTCAAAAAAGTCCGTCAGGCTTGCAGAGCCGCAGCCAGCGTGAAACGATGTTCAAAGGGTTTGGGATGCTTCCCAACAAGCAAAACCTGCGGTTCCCGGCGATGCCGGAAACCGCAGGTTTTGTGCGTTTGTATATACAAACGCCCTGCTTGCCCAGTAGTGAAAGCCTGTACTGTCCGCCAGCCCTCGACAAAATTTTCCCAAAGGCATTGACAGGAACACCTGTTTGTGCTACCATAGTGGAGAACTGAATACTGCACATATTTTTCACGCAGATACATAGACCGAACCACAGCGTTTTTGCTGGGGTCGGTCTTGTTGTATCTGCGTTTTTTGTTTTTGAAGGGAGGCCGGACAATGGAAAAAATCAAAATGGAAGAGGTCAGGCGTGGGCAGGGCAGGCCGAAGTTGGACGCCCACATCACCGAGGAATACGCCCCCAGCAGACGGCAGGAGCTGAACAAGATGTATATGTATGAGGGCGTCCACCTGTTATCGGTAGCGGCTACCAAAATTCAAAACAGCGAGGTCTTGTGGCTGGAGGACAGAACAGCAGTTACTTTAAAATCCCGGGACGGCATCCCCCATTTCTCCCTGCATAAGCTACAGCATTACTTTGCATCTAAAATGAGCGCATTGAACATACCAGAAGCCGATATAATAAAAATGGGTGGATGGGAGACCGACTATGTCATGAAAGCTGTTTACAGGCACTCCATGATGGAGAAAGAAGAAAAGGCCAAAAGGAAAGCATCCGAAAAGTTGCAGAGCGCAATCATCTGACAGATAAAAATCTTGTCATGGAATTTGTCATGGAAATATCAGTCCAGTATCTACCAGTGTTTTTAGAGCATAAACGGGTGGGTTCGAGTCCCACACTCTCCGCTATGCCAAAAGGCCGTAAACCAGAGATTTTCCAGTAAAATCAATGGTTTGCGGCCTTTTGAGGTACTAAATTTTATAAATCGGATTTATCGGAAATCAGTTTTATTTATAGCATTAACTTAAAATTATTCGGATATGTTTATTAATTCTTGCAACTTTTCCCGCAGTATTTTTTTATCTGGCAGCTGCAATTTATATTCGGACACAAGCATTGGTGACAGACTCCTGCTCATTGCATATTCAACGACCTCATCATTCTTTGTTGCGCACAAGATCAAACCTACACTTGGGTTCTCATGTTCCTTTTTCACTTGTCTGTCCAACGCCTCCAAATAAAAATCCATTTTTGAGACATATTCCGGCTTAAATTTTCCAATCTTTAGTTCAAATGCCACTAAACATTGTAAACCTCGGTGAAAAAACAATAAGTCAATCGCATAATCTTCTCCTCCAACCTGCACTTTATATTCTTCATCTATAAATGTAAAATCCCTTCCCAATTCCAAGATAAAATCTCGCATTTTTAAGATCAATGCTTTCCTAAGATCATTTTCTTTATATGGACTTGGCAGATCCAGAAATTCAACAACATAAGAATCAAAAAAAGGATTATTATTTATTTTGTTTATTTTTTCAGGCAGTACTTTACCTTTCGATAACATAAAACGTTCATAATAAGCACTGTCTAATTGCCTTTCCAACTCACGCTTACTATAATTCTCTTGTATGCATAATCTCAAATAGAATTCTTTTTCTTCAATGCTTTTTGTGCCTGACAAAATAAGCAGATTATTTGTCCAGTTGATTTGTGTCACCAGTGGTGACACTTTTTCATAATTCGCATAAGTTTCATAAAATTGTTTCATACGGTAAAGGCCACGACGATTAAATCCTTTTATCCCTGGAAATGTATCTTGTATATATCTGGAAAGTTCATCAATAAACGAATCTCCATAGGATGCTTTTTTTGCCTCTTGACTAATAAACTGCCCTACACGCCAATACATATTGATCAGCTCTTCATTCACCTTCCGATATGCATTCTTTTTTGCATTTTCTATAATAGCAACCACTTTTGTAAATGTTCTCTTAATTTCGTCCATATTATGTCCTCACAAATTGATTTCATCCGGCACACCGCTACATCCATATTATAGCAAAATCTGACTTCCTCTACAATCATATTTCATAAAGACACAATGCCCTTCTGTGTCAACATTATACCATGATTCTAGACCAATCATGGTATCCCATGGCCATTCGGCCTCTTCATGCCACAAATATGCACTTATCATACCATAAATCCAGACCAATATGGTATTCATGGCCATTCGGCCTCTCCATGCCACAAATATGGACTTATTATACCATAATTCTGTGCGCATCAGCTCACATGGAATCATGGTATCCCATGGCCATTCGGCCTCTTCCTTTCCAGAATAAGGTCATTATACCATATATTTCCTTATACGTCCAGATGTAAACGAATACAAGCACATAGTGCAGCCGGTAATTCCCATACCGTTTATGGCTTCCTGTCAATATACGTCACAAACTGATTTCCGTTCTGCTCAAACCACTCCCGGGAATCATTCATTCCCATCCTTTCTATGGTTCCCTTCCAGGGATCCAGTATGCCAGTATTGTATTCGTTGAACCCCACAAGCAGCACCGCCGAGCCATCTTCCATCATCACCAGTACCGGAATATCCCTGTTCACAAAATAGAGAACCGCATCCAGGCTGCAGCCTGTCAGGTCCAGCACTGTGGAATCCGCCAGGTTGTCCTGCAGAATCTGATGGACATTTTCCCCATTATCCAGTAAATACTGTGTATTCCTGCTGATTCCCTCATAGCCCAGCATCGTGTCAAGGCAAACTGCCAGAGACCCTCTCTCTTCTGTGACTTCAGCCTCCCTGATTGCCATAATCTGGTTTTTTGCCATACGGTTGCCTTTCAGCCAGATGCGTTCCCCGCTTTTGTCCACCACAATCCCTGACACATCATAGGCCAGGTTCACTGCTGCCGCAGGCGATATATAGATTCCGTCCACACCATAAGGCCCATATACATAATATCTTTCTGTTTCCTGGGAATCCGGCAGATTAAGCCTTCTTCCCCCCTCATACACCACTTCTTTGGGAATCACAATTTTAATGGATTTCTCGTCAATCACATTTCTCATCTGTATTTCGATATATCGCTGATACCGTTCCGTGTCTTCCGCCACCACTATATTCTTTCCGGTTTCTGCCTCCAGATTATTGGTAATATGCTCTTCCTGGGCCTCCTGGTAACTTCCCGATTCCAGTCTCCTCACCCTTTCCAGCGTAATCTGGTTGTCTGATACGCGGCATTCCGTCACATAGATGTCCTGCTGTGCATATTCCTTCAGCAGTTCCCCGGAGGAATTACAGATACAGATCTTGTACATGGGATAAAAAATCCTGCCGGAGCTCTCCATAAAAATATCCTCTGCCCGCGCCACTCCGTATATGATATCTTCCTGCATAAATCCCAGAGGACGGATGACTTCCCCCTCTGCCACGGAGATGATTTTCCGTGTATCCGTTTCGAAATTCCGGATTTCCAGGCCCTTGCTATGGTAGATGTCATCCCCTTCCGGCCACACGGCAATCTTATCGTCTTCCGACACCTGCAGCCCCTCATCCTGGGCAATATCCAGCATCCGGGAATATGTCCTCTGGACAAGGTCAACACCATACACCGCATTGTTCAGCACAAAATACAGCTTCTGTTCCCGGTTCAGATACAATAACTGGTCCAGCTCGGCAGCCAGCACTGCATATGTCTTCTCATAAGGAATATACAGAAGTTCTTCTATGGTATTCTGTACGCTGTTGTGGGTATAAAGCTGAATCCCCACCTCTCCCTCATGTCTTCCCCTGTTCATATAGCCGTAAACGGCAAACTGTACATTACCGCCCTCGTCCACATGCAGGATCCGGATTCCATGCTGATTGTACATGGTCCGCGCATCCCAGTTATCCTTGTCGTAAAAACTGAAAATGGCTGTCAGTTTGTTTGTGGTCACATTATAGCTGAAAAGCCGGTCTGCCACCTCAAACACCACCACATTTCCATCTTCACTTTCCTGCATCTGCACATCCTGGTCCGTAATGCCCAGCAGTATCTTGTCGTTCACATACATCCTTTCGATATCCGGAATCTGTGTCATGGTGCGCTCATAGTCCAGCAGGTAAATCCTGTCCGTGGTATAACGGACACGGTAATACTCCTCCACCCTGTAATAAGTGGTACCGCTGTCCTCGGAAGTGGACACAATATAGTCAAATAACACAGAGGCCGTCTGCGTGGCAATCTCTGTGAGCCTGACAGCCGGTTCTGACACCTGGCTTACTTCCAGGTTTCCCCAGGTAATCTGCCGGAAACTGCTGTGGATATTTACTTTATGGAACGAAGTATTATCCTCCAGCCTGGAGTTGGTCTCCAGGTATTTTGCCAGTTCCCTGGCCGCCTCCCTGTCATATAGTCTCTCATGAAAATCCCTGCAGAAATCCATTTTTTCCTGCACATGAAGGTCACTGCTCCAGATGACCCTGGTATAATACGCTGCCTGCCTTTCCCCTTCCAGGTCCAGTACGATTTTCAGGGAATATTCCGTATCCCTCTCAATCAGATCCTTTAAAGCCAGATTCCCCCTGATTCGTTCCCCCTCTGTCTTAAGCTCCTTCACTATTGTATCTTCTATCAGCCTGGAACCATCCGCGCTCCGCACCTCAATGGAAACCCCGTTCACGGTTTCCCCGAAAGTATCTACCACAAATCCGGTGTCACGGCTCTCTCCAAGCACGGTGACGGATTCTCTCTGAAATGCAATGTCTGTGTCTGCACAGTACCCGTGAAGCTGATTGTATTCCACTCCCCCCAGTGTCATGGTCACCAGCGGAAGGGTGCTGGGCGTCATCTCCATAGTCAGATTATCATGCCCTCTATTCATAAACTTGCTTACCGCTACCAGGGAAAACAGAAAAACAATGATAAAAACCGATAATTTTATGACACTTTTTCTCATAAAAGCTCCTTCAGAGTGGGATTTACATGCAGAAATTCCATCAGCCGGTCAGCCCGGAATTCCTTTTCTCCCTCAGGCACACCGGATTTCGGCCGCATTCCCTTCGTCTTTACCGCCCGGATCATCAGGTTCTTCGGAGTGTGTTCCATATCGATAAATTCCAGTATCTGCGTGTCATACCCGCTTTTCTCCAGCAGGTCTGCCCGCAGGGCATCCGTGATCAGGGCCGCCATGCGCTCCCTGATCACACCATACTTCAGCACCGGCTGCAGCAGTTCACACTGCATCTGGCTGTTCAGCTCGTGCTGACAGCAGGGAACCGCCATAATCACACCGGCCCCCCATTTAACGGCTTTCTCAAGGGCATAGTCCGTGGCCTTGTCGCAGGCGTGCAGGGATACCACCATGTCCACCTGATCCGTCCCCCAAAAACTGCTGATATCCCCCTCCTGGAATTCCAGTCCTGTATATCCCAGTTTTTCTGCCAGTTCACTGCAGCGCCTGATCACGTCTGCTTTCAGATCCAGCCCCGTCACCTGAATCTCCCTGCCCTGGAGCTGATGCAGATAATAATACATTGCAAATGTCAAATAAGACTTTCCGCAGCCAAAATCCACGATGCGGATCCGGCGGTGCGCAGGAAGCTTATCCAGAATATCCCTTATAAACTCCAGGTAGCGGTTTATCTGGCGGAATTTGTCATATTTCGACTTTACTACTTTTCCATCCCTTGTCTGGACACCCAGTTCCACCAGAAAGTCCACCGGCTGCCCCTCCTGCAGTATATACTGTTTCGGGCGGTTATGGGACAAGCCGGCAGATTTTCTTTCCGGTATATCCGCATCCGGACGGCGTCTGCGCTTTATGGAGATCTTTCCTTTTTTGCTCACCAGAACTGTAACTTCCCAGACGCCGTTTCCCATCTGCGCCTGCCGGAAACATCCCGCCATATCGTCCAGCAACCGGTCCAGCATCTGCTCTTTCGGATAATTGGAGTGAAAAACCTTGGTCTCCCGGTAAAGAGTCTCCTGAAAATAAAGTTCTCCCCGCAGCATCACCGGCCGGATTTTCACTTTTGTACCTCTGGAGGCATCTCTTGTATTGCTCAGTATTATCTGTATTAAATCCTGATCCAGCATCTGCTGGAAAAGTTCCCTAAGTTCATCCATATCTGTCTCTGATTATTTCCCAAAATAATTTATTGTTACACCTCAGGGCACACTTCCTGTCATTTACTGCCAGGGACGGAAGCTTCCCCTGCAGCCTCCATGACGGCGCTTGTATACTTCATTGCATAAAAGTACCTGAATCATGTCCTCCCCGGGTGTGTTCTCTTCCTCTTTTTCCAAAATTCTGCAGATTGACCTGGCCAGCGACAGCAGGCTGTATCTGTCCGGATACTCATCATAGATCATGCTGCCCTCGTAATCTGCCTTGTCCAGAATATCGGCTACCCTTCTCTGATAGCGTTTTACATCATTGGGATACATCTGCTGCAAATACTCCAGATCCTGCAGCAGTTCCTGCTCCCCTCCCGGGCTGTAATAACCGGGATAAGCCATATAAAAAGGAAGGGGCCCGTTCCAGCCCCTTACCTTGTTTTCCGACAGCGGCTGCAACAGCTTTGAATGAAATTCCATACGCTTTCCTCTTTGTTTTTTAACAGCATATGCGTGTTTTCATCCAATTGTTACCAGCCGCCGCCGGAATTCCAAATCCTATTTCAATACTTCTATACGTGCCAGTGCCCTCTGCAATGCAGTTTCAGCCTTGGCAATATCCGTGTTGGGAGACTTCCCGCTCAAACGCTTCTCGGCCCGCTCCTTCGCAGATTTTGCACGGTCTCCATCGATCTCCCCGGGCCATTCAATTGTTTCAGCCAGAATCGTCACACCTTCAGGCAAAATCTCCGCAAATCCGGAATGCAGTGCCGCCTTTTTTTCTCCTTCCGGCTCACTGATGGACAAGATACCCGGTTTTACGATTACTGTCATGGGGATATGTCCCGGCAGTATACCGATCTCGCCTTCGGTGGTATTGAATTCCACCATATCCACCCGGTTTTCGTAAAAAACCCTGTCCGGCGTAATGATGCGCAGAAGAAAGTCGTTTTTATCTGCCATATTTTCCCTCCATCTGCATTAAACCCGGGCTAATACATCATCAATGCTGCCTGCATTCAGGAAATAGCTTTCAGGGATATCGTCATGTTTGCCTTCCAGAATCTCTCTGAACCCTCGAATGGTTTCATTGATAGGAACATATTTTCCTTCCAGACCGGTAAACTGCCCTGCCACGAAGAAAGGCTGGGACAGGAATCTCTGAACCTTACGGGCCCGGGACACTACAAGCTTATCCTCCTCTGAAAGTTCGTCCATACCCAGAATGGCAATAATATCCTGCAGTTCCTTATAGCGCTGCAGAATCTCCTGCACGCCGCGGGCCGTCTGGTAATGCTCCTCTCCCACGATCCTGGGATCCAGAATACGGGATGAGGACTCCAGCGGATCCACTGCCGGATAAATACCAAGCTCCACAATGGCACGGGACAATGTGGTAGTAGCGTCCAAATGCGCAAAAGTAGTAGCCGGCGCCGGGTCTGTCAGGTCATCCGCAGGCACATAGACTGCCTGAACGGAAGTGATGGAACCGCTCTTTGTGGATGTAATTCTCTCCTGAAGGGCGCCCATCTCCGTCTGGAGCGTGGGCTGGTACCCCACCGCGGAGGGCATACGTCCCAGCAGCGCGGAAACTTCGCTTCCTGCCTGGGTAAAACGGAAAATGTTATCAATAAACAGCAGCACATCCTTGCCGCCCTTGTCACGGAAATACTCTGCCATGGTCAGTCCGGTAAGGCCCACACGCATTCTGGCTCCGGGCGGCTCGTTCATCTGACCGAATACCATGGTAGTCTTGTCAATAACACCGGACTCCATCATTTCATGGTAAAGGTCATTACCCTCACGGGTACGCTCTCCTACACCTGTGAACACGGAATATCCGCTGTGCTCCGTGGCAATATTACGGATCAGCTCCTGAATCAGCACCGTCTTGCCCACGCCGGCGCCGCCGAACAGACCGATCTTTCCGCCTTTCTGGTACGGACAAAGCAGATCAACCACCTTGATTCCGGTCTCCAGCAGTTCCTTTTCCGTAGCCTGCTCTTCGAATTTCGGCGCAGGTCTGTGAATCGGCTCATAAGATACTCCCTCAGGAGCCGGTTTATTGTCAATCGGCTGACCCAAAACATTGAAGATACGCCCCAAAGTCTTCTCACCTACCGGAACGGAAATCGGGGCGCCGGTTGCAACCGCATCCATTCCCCGCACCAGGCCATCGGTGCTTCCCATGGCGATGCATCTGACCGTATCGTCTCCCAGATGCTGAGAAACTTCCACTGTCAGCCCGTTGCCCTCTCCGGTAGGAATGCGAATTGCTTCGTTAATCTCAGGCAGATTACCCTCATCAAAGCGGATATCCAGCACCGCACCGATGACCTGGGTAACCTTGCCTCTGTTTTCTCCTGCCATTTCTACCTCTTTCCTCCCGCTCGCGCGGGTTCTTTTCGTTAAAACCTTTCAATCAAAAAAACTTCCGATTTTTATCCCAGGGCCTCCGCACCGGCTATAATCTCCGTCAGCTCCTGTGTGATGGAACCCTGGCGGGCCCTGTTGTATTTCAGCGTCAGATCGCTTATGATTTCTTCCGCGTTGCTGGTGGCATTGTCCATGGCCTGCATACGCGCACCGTTCTCGCTGGCAACAGACTCCCTCAACGCGCCGTAAATAAGACTGGTGACGTATTTGGGAATGAGCATATCCAGCGCCTCCGAATCTTCCGGCTCAAAATTCATAATGGCGGAAGTTTCCCTGTCGTCAAAATCCTCTTCGCCGGAAGTCTCCACCGGAAGCAGGCGCAGAAGCGTGGGAATATGGCTCACCGTATTTTTGAAACCGGTATACGCCAGATAGATCTCCCCTATTTCGCCCTCCGCAAAGGATGCCAGCAACCGGCTGCACAATGCGGCCGCGTCCTTATACATGGGACTCTCCACAATTTCACTGTCGCATTCCATCACATGGTAGCCGTTCCGCAAAAAAGCTTCCCGTCCCTTGGTACCCAGGCAGTAGAGTTCCAGATCTTCTTTTCTCCACCCCTGGTGCCTGGTCACAAGCTTAATTACATTGGAGTTATAGCCGCCTGCCAGACCACGGTTTGAGGTAATGGCTATCACGGCTTTCTTTGCGGAAGCACCGGAAGTCAGATATTTGTGGTCAATATGCCCAACGCGCTGCAGAATATTGTTCACCGTCTCATACATACAGGTAAAATATCCCTTGGAGCGTTCCGCGCTTGCCCTGGCGCGCTGCAGCTTTACGGTTGACACCAGCTTCATGGCCTTGGTAATCTGCTGGGTTCCCTGAATACTGCCTTTGCGCCGCTTTATATCACGCATTGATGCCATATTCTATATCCTCTTTCTATCTAAACTGCTTCTTAAATTCCTCGATGGCCTTCTTCAGCATCTCTTCGGTCTCATCGGAAATCACCTTTTCAGCCGCAATATTTCCCGGCACCTCAGGATACTTTGTATCCAGGAACTCAAAAAACTCTTTCTCAAACCGGGTCACTTCCTCAGCCGGAATATCCAGCAGGTATTTACGCGTCACCGCATAAATGATAATAACCTGATATTGTACGGGCATGGGCGCGTACTGGGGCTGCTTCAGGACTTCCCTGATGCGCTCACCCTGTGCCAGCTTCTCCTTGGTATCTTCGTCCAGCTCGGAACCGAACTGTGCAAAGCTTGCCAGCTCACGAAACTGTGCCAGCTCCGTACGGATAGGCGCCGCAATCTTTTTCATGGCCTTGATCTGCGCTGCGCCTCCCACTCGGGACACGGAGAGACCTGCGTTGATAGCCGGACGGAAGCCGGAATTGAACATTTCCGTCTCCAGATAGATCTGGCCATCCGTGATAGAGATTACATTGGTGGGAATGTAAGCAGACACGTCCCCGGCCTGGGTCTCTATAATGGGAAGGGCGGTCAGGGATCCTCCGCCGTACTCGTCACTCATCCTGGCAGCACGCTCCAGCAGTCTGGAGTGCAGATAGAATACATCGCCGGGATAAGCCTCACGGCCGGGCGGACGACGGAGCAGCAGGGAGAGTGTACGGTATGCCGTTGCATGCTTACTCAGATCATCATACACTACCAGTACGTCTTCCCCGTTTTCCATCCACTCCTCACCGATGGCACATCCGGAATAAGGAGCAATGTACTGCAGGGGAGCCAGGTCGCTGGCCGTGGATACCACTACCGTGGTATACGCCATGGCGCCATACTCCTCCAGAGTCTTTACAATGTTCGCAATCGTGGAAGCCTTCTGGCCGATTGCAACATAAATACATTTTACATTCTGTCCTTTTTGATTGATTATGGTATCGATGGCAATGGCAGTTTTACCTGTCTGACGGTCACCGATAATCAGCTCACGCTGTCCCCTTCCCACAGGAATCATGGCATCGATAGCCTTGATACCGGTCTGAAGAGGTGTGTCAACACTCTTTCTTGTGATAACGCCGCTTGCCACCCGCTCAATCTTGCGATACTTTGTGGTCTGTACCGGGCCCTTGCCATCAATGGGCTGCCCCAGCGCATTGACCACACGTCCAGTCATGGCATCACCTACCGGAACCTCAACCACCCGGCCGGTAGTCCTGACTGTATCACCTTCATTGATGTTCCTGGCGCTGCCCAGCAAAACCACACCCACGTTATCTTCTT
>OFGA01000870.1_pt1 | contig 22786 bp, 20 predicted proteins | sample 1521471 | NCBI WGS metagenome assembly OFGA01 (sample SAMEA3504086, study PRJEB24116) | mouse gut metagenome | biome: mouse gut; feature: mouse-associated habitat; material: faeces | place: Denmark | collected 2011
GAAGCAGGACAGCAGTCGGTTGAACAACCTAAAAATATCACCTGCGCCTTATGCATACAGGCAGCAGCGCGGTATGAGCCATCAAATAGTTGTGAGTAATTCTCTGATCTGCATTGAGAGCGGGTATTTATACTTAGGAAGATTTTTAGAATAAACAATATGCGTTTCCCAACACGTGTCTAAAAAATCATTCCCACAATCTGCATCCCCGGCTTTGCGGATTAAAAAAACAGGTGTGTCAGATAATCTGTGAGGCTTTGCACAGTTTATTTTACACACCCCTAGTCTTGCTGCGCCACTCATCCGCCATGCGCAGAATGCGTGCAATACATGCGCTTTTTCCATTCGTATACGCAATTCTGTCCTGCGGATACTCTCTGGCCAGACGCTCTTTTAACTCTGCATATTTCTTCGCCTCCTCTTCGTGAACATTCAGATAATCACGCATGTTGATATAATTGTTCCATGCTTCCTGTTTCCATATCACTACATGGATATAATGTGTCTGTACCTGATTTTCAGAATCCCCGACGACATATAAATGTTGTCCCGGCTGATCCTGTCTGCGATAAACAATCCCGTGATTCTTCAGATCGTCGTTGTGTTTCATTATTCTGTCAAAACTGCTCACACCTGCGACAATATCCACAACCGGTTTCGCACAAATGCTTTTTATGGAAGTACTTCCGATATGCTGTGCATCTGCAAGATCGTCCTTACATATATTTTTTAACCGGGCAATCATTTCCTGCGCTGACTCCTCCCATTCCATCCTGTGAGGTTCGACGGCAACCGTTCCCTTTTTTAATCCAATTGACATATTATATTCTCCATAAACGCGCATTTTATATACAATAATTCAGACTTGCGAATTCACCAGACTGACTTTGCAAATCTATCCGTCCGTCTTTACGAATTCGTCAGCCAGTCTTTGAAAATCCACCGCATTGCCTATACGAATTTATCCGTCAGTCTTTGCGAATCCATCAGCCAGCCCCTGAAACAGATCGGCAATTCCACAGGCTGGCTGGCTGATGATTACACTTATACTCCGCAATAAACAGCTCTCTGAAAGACACAATGTCTGATGGTAAAAACATCCGTCACCGGCATTATATTGTAAGCAAAATCACTTTTTACCTTGCAGATTCACCTGCCAGCTGTTCTTTTGTCCGTATCACCTTTTTCCATTCGCTCTGCGGCACATACTGCTTTGTAATCCCATCGTCTTCATACAGCACATATTCCGCCGACGGCTGTGCAAATCCGATCCATTCATACTGTCCGTCTTTCATATCACAAATCGACTTTACCTGTTCATCCAAAACAGCAAGCGGCAACATTTTCCCTTTTTTCACAAAAATTACAACTTCATTTAACGCAATGTCCACATAATGATGCCCCTGCGCCATTACCTTACAGCTTCTGTCTTTTGGTGAACGCATCCGCACCATCAGCATCTCCTCCGGCAGATACACATACCTGCCCGTAGCGTTCTGTTTGTATACCGGCGCAATCATAATACTTTCTCCGACCATCAGCTGGTCTTCTACCTGCGGTGCGTGCGCATCCTGCGGATAATCAAACGCCAGCGGCCGAAAATACATCTCATGATTCAATGCACATTTCATAAACTCACTATAAATATACGGCAGCAGCGCATAACGCATACGGATCACATTCCGAAAATCTCCGATCCTGGTAAACTGATAGACTTCCTGCTCTCTTGTTCCAGCAGCCGCATGGTTGCGCATCAGCGGCGTAAAAATACCAAACTCCAGCCAGCGCATCAGCAAATCCTCTGTCGTATCCGCGCCAAATCCTCCGATATCGGAACCTGTATATAAAATACCGCACATGTTCAAAGACGGCATCTGCTGAATACTTAATAACAGATGACTCCACCACGACGCGTTATCACCGGTCCAGATTCCTCCATACCGATGCATGCCGATATAAGAAGACCTAGAAAACAGCAGGATCCTTTGATCTGGCACAATCTCCTCAAATGCCTCCGCTGCCGCCCTTGTCATATAAAACCCGTAAAGGTTATGCACTTTGTCATGGCATACGGTGACGCCGTCCATATCATGATAAAAGCTTTGATAGTCCTGAGGATGATTGCAGCTTCTGCCTGCTGCCTTTTCTTATCATCTTCTTAATTTATCATCTTTTTAATTTTCATTTTCTGATTATCTTCTTCTTTTAATCGAGCGCACGATAAATCCGTCTGCGGAAAGCGTGCCTTCTGCTGCTGCAATGGCTGCTGCAATAACGGCAATCAGCTCGCTGTCATCCTGCACAGGCTCTGCTTCCGGCACCGGTACGGCCGGAGCCTGCGAAACCGGGGCCTGAGGTGCTTCCTGCACAGGCGCATGCTTTGCTTTTGCCTTTTCCTGCAGGTATGGAATGATTTTAAAGCCGTAAATAACGAGGCTGATTAAAATCAGAATCATGAATACCGTGCCAAGCCCCATCAGGGTATTCATGGCGGCTTTCTGCATCTTTTCGCCAAGCGTATAGATTTCATCCAGCGTCAGGTCTGTAATCTGCATGTCCAGGTAATTATATACGCTGGTCAGTGTAATATCACGCCCGCTGCATTCCATTACCTGTGTTGTTGTCAATGTCTTGCCTGATTTGTCAATGGTAAATTCCCCAAGCTGTTCAAAGCTGCCAAGGTCTTCCTTCATTTCTTTCCACTGGGTCATCAGGTCGACAAGAAGCGTTTCCCCATACTGCCCGTAGTAGGCAATGCCTTCATCCAGCTGCTCATCCGTAAACCCGGCAAGGCTTTCAGCCATGTTCCGGGCCGAAGACTCCAGCTCGTCATAAGTCATCCCGTTATAGTCTATTTTCTTCGGGTCTTCCCCGCAGGCAGACACGCCGAGAACAAGCATGCACAGACAAATGAGCAGGCATAATTTTTTCTTCATATGATATCCGTCACCTTTCTACTTTGTTCCATGTTTTCGTACCGGCTGTTCCACGCGTTTTGTACACAGCATTTCGACTGCCGCAATCAGATACTTTCTCGTACCCGGATAGTCTATGATGCGGTCAACATATCCGCGGGCTGCTGCAGCATTTACGCTTCCCTGCAGCGCTTCATATTCAGCTGCTTTTTTCTCTATCACGTCTGCGGATTTATCTGCATACATGATTTTGGCAGCAAGCTTTGCTTCCATCATGCCGGTTTTTGCATCCGGCCATGCATACACGATATCTGCGCCAAGAGACTTGGAATTCATAATCGTATAGGCACTTCCATATGCCCTGTCCATAATCAGGTTGATTTTTGGAACCGTTGCAGATGCAAACGCGTTCACCAGGCGTCCGGCTGCTTTTGCAAGATTTTTTTCCGAGCACATCGAGGCACGGAAGCCGGCTGCATTGGTAAATGAAATAACCGGAATGTCAAACGCGTCGCAAAACATAATAAAATCTGCCGCCTTATTGCATCCCCTTGCGGATAATGCAGCGTCAAATTCTTCTGCCTTCGTTCCCTTTTCATCGTAAATTTCCGTACAGTTTGCAACTGCGCCGACAGTCATGCCGTTTAACTTGATAAATCCTGCAACCATTTCTTTTGCATAATCTGCTTTTGCTTCTGCAAATACATGGCTGTCCGAAATTTCGCTTAATACATAGCGCGGGTCGCCCTTCATGGTATCAAGGCTCACGCAGGCGCGGTTTAAGTCGTCCATGCAGTCTTCGCTGCAGCCGCTTTGTGCGTTATTGGAAGGAAGGATGCATACAAGCTGGCGGATGCGGGCCATAATCTCATCTTCGGAACAGACTGCATCTATCATGCCGGTCTCTGCACTCTGGAATGCGGCAGAAGCGGTATTGCATTTGTCGATGCGGTTGCCGTCGATTGCATTTGGGGAATTGATAAACAGCTTTGTGTTATCTGCTTCTGCAAATGCAAAGTCACTGAGCGCAGGAACAATCGCAAGGCCGCCGCCGCAGGTGCCGAATACGGCGCTGATTTGCGGAACAACGCCGGATGCCTTCGCCTGCTGGCTGTAAATCATCCCGAACGCTTCGAGTGCATCGACAGATTCCTGAAGGCGGATGCCGGCGCAGTCAATCAGGCCGATGACCGGCGCTCCCATTTTGACCGCCATGTCGTATACGGCTGCGACTTTCTTCGCATGCATTTCACCTATCGTGCCCCCTAAGACCGATGCGTCCTGGCTGTAAATAAATACCAGATTCCCGTCAATCAGGCCGTGCCCGGTAATGACGCCGTCGGAAGGAGTGTCTGTCTGTGCCAGATTGAAATCGGTGCTGCGTGCAGTAACAAGCGAACCAATTTCCATAAAGCTGTTTTCATCGACTAACTTTGCAATACGCTGCATTGCAGAGTTATCTTTCTTATTACTCATTCTTTAGCCCTCCATCTATTTTGAAACTTTTCAAAAATTTCGTCATTATATATAGTAACGCTTTTTATTGGAATATTCAATATGAAATGAGAATTTTGTTAAAATTTTCACTTTAAGATGCTGGGGCGGGATTGGGGGGATGGCCTCTCGGACGCTGGCCCTGGAACTCAGGCTGTGTCCGGCTGTTCCGGTTACAGAATATAAGAACTCCTAAGCATTCTGCTTCTGCGCTGTGGAAACCGGACGGTACGGCGCCTTAATTCGCCTTCGGCTAAAAGGCGCCTTCGGGCTTTCGCCCCCTGGTTTTTGGGCAGAATGCTAAGGAGTTCTAATATTCTTTCACAGTCACTGCCAGACACAGCCAGAGTTCCAGGGCCAGCTGTTTCCTGTAAGGCGCTCTCACCTCAATCCCGGAGCTGCGCGGTGGCGGACATATTACGGAAGGTTTTGTCGGGAATTTTCTGTGTAGTTTTCTCGTTTCAGCCCCGGCGCTGCATGATGGCGGGATGGGAAGATTTTGCTGAAAGCTTGCGGCGCTTCAAAGCATACGGACAAAAGACGCTGAAAAGCCAGCCTTTCATACGTGAAGCATGTGAAAACCAGCCGCTCTTTTCCAGCGTGCGCCTTCCACATCCTTCCGCATGCAGCTTCCAGCATCCGCATTTAATTCAGATAAGGATAAAAATACCTGGAAACCACCAGCTTTAAATACCACAGCGCCGAGCGCTCTTTTATCTCCCTTGCAGCCGTCAGCGGCATCTGTGCAGCCAGCTCTCCGTTTACATAATAATTCAGCGAACCAATCCGCTCCCCCTTTTTCACTGGTGCCTGCAGTACTTTTGGAATTTCCTCGCGTACCTGCACGGAATCCTTTTCTGACAGCAGCATTTCCTGTGCTGTCTGGCTGATGGAAAGCGGGAGCTGTATTTTTGTTTTTAACAGCCGGTCTTTTCCGGCCCCGTTTTCTACCGGAACCGGCCTTGGCACATAGTCATAATTCGTGATGTCTGCCTGCTTGTAATTGCTGATTCCGTACTGGAACAGTTTTCTGGCATCCTTCCATTTATAGGTCTTATTATTCGGCCAGCCGCAGGCTAGCAGCGCAATGACGAAAGTACGGCCCTGGCTTTTTAAAGCCCCGGTGTAACAGTACCCCGCATTTCCGGTAAATCCGGTTTTTCCGGTCAGGGCACCGTCCATCATATGTAAAAACGCATTGTGGTTGACACAGGTAAAGCTGCGTGCACCCTGCGTATACGTGCCGTCTGCCGCCTGCTCCATATTGTGGAAGGTATGTGTGGATGTACGGGTAATTTTCAGGAATTCTTCTTTTTTGGGGGATTTTGTAATACAGTAGCTTAATATGGCCGCAAGGTCTGCGGCAGTTGCAGAATGTACCTTTGTCACGGATGTGCCGTCCGGCTTTGTAATGTCCTCAGATGCATCCAGGCCGTTTGGCGTAATAAAATAGGTGTCCCTGCAGCCAATGGAAGCAGCCTTTTCATTCATCAGCTGTGCAAACTGCTCCACGCTTCCGGCCGTATGCTCTGCAATGACGACTGCAGAATCGTTGTGCGACTCTAACATTAACGAATATAAAAGGTCTTTCAGACGGTAATGCTCGCCCTGTGCCATGTGCAGCTTGACTTCCGGCATTTTGGCCGCATAGGCTGACACCTCTGCGGTTTCATTCAGGTCTGCATGTTCCAGCGTGACGATGCAGGTCATGATTTTTGTCGTGCTTGCCATCGGCAGCGGCGTATCTGCATTTTTTGCAAATAAAACACGCCCGGAACCGGCATCCATCAGCACGGCTGAACGGGCATAAAGTTCATTTTCATCCAGTTCACGTTCCGCCTGTCGTGCTGTTTTTTCAGAATCCGGCCCGGCACAGGCAGGTGCCAGCGGCAGTGCAGACAGCGTAAACAGGATTGTGAACAGAAAACAGAGTGCTCGCTTCATATTGCATATATGCTCCGAAACTGTATTTTCTTCATATTATGCAGCAGTACCATGCAATATTCCAGCGTCAGGCTTTCATAAAAATTTGCATTCCGTATGCCGGCATCATACCTTCATGCGGATTTCCATTTCTGCTTCTGCCTCATGGCGGAATTCTTCGACCTGCTCCGGTTCTGGCTGCGGCAGCTCGTCAATCGAGCTGACACCGAAGCTGCGTAGGAATTCCTCTGTCGTTCCAAACAGCAGGGGGCGTCCTGGCGCATCCAGGCGGCCGATTTCACAGACCAGGTTATATTCCACCAGCTTGCTGACCGCATGGCCGCTGGAAACGCCTCGGATTTTTTCGATTTCCATTTTAGTGACAGGCTGCTTGTAAGCAATAATCGAAAGCGTTTCCAGAAGAACGTCTGTAAGCACCTGCTTTTTCGGCTGGCTTGCAATACGAATCAGGTATTCATACATCTGCTTTTTGGTGCACATCTGATACGAGCCGTCCAGCTCCATAATCTGAATTCCGCGGCTTTCGTGTTCGTAACGCTGCATCATCTGCGTGATAATGGATTTTGTTTCATCGGGCCCAAGCTCCAAAACGTCAGCCAGCTTTTCCAGGGGAACCGATTCCCCCATCGTAAATAATACAGCTTCAATAATGGCTTCCTTTTGCTCCATGCCTCTCATCCTTCCTTTTTCAACATCACCCATTCAGGCTGCGGCAATCCGCGACGTAATGCTGATATCGTCAAATGCCTGCTTCTGGAAAATTACGATTTTACCTGTTTTCATCAGCTCCAAAATGGCCAGAAATGTCACGATGACCTGGACACGGCCGGACTGGCGCTCTAACAGCCCCCGGAAGCTGAACTGCCGGTGTTTTTGTGCATAACGCTCCAGGTCAGCCATCTTTTCTTCCAGCGACACTTCTTCCTTTTCAATCCGCCCGAATTTGGAGCGCACCGGGTCAATTTTGTCAGTCTGGCGCTTTATGACGGATTCAAATACGGCGTTGAGTTTTTCCAGGGTCAGGCCGTTTAACAGTTCTTCCATATCAAAGGGCGGCACATACTGCGCAACCTCCTGCGGTATGGTCGGTTCCTTATACATCACCCTGTCCGCATCCATCTGGCGGTCTTTGAGCTCATACGAAATGCTTTTGTAAAGCTTGTACTCCAAAAGCTGCTGTACCAGATCTGTGCGCGGGTCTTCTTCCGCTTCTTCTTCGGTCACTTTTTTCGGCAGCAGCATCCTGGCCTTGATATCAATCAGCGTTGCTGCCATAACCATAAATTCGCTCATAATATCCAGGTCCTGCCGCTCCATCTCATGGATATAGTCCATATACTGGTTTGTGATTTCCACAATCGGAATGTCATAAATATTGACCTTGTTTTTTTCCAGCAGGTGAAGGAGCAGGTCCAGCGGGCCTTCAAAGGTTTCCAGTTTTACAGTCAGTCCCATTTTTTATAACCTCATTTCAGCAGCTATCGCCTGTTATATTTTATTATCCGGTTTTACGGTGACGGTGACAAGCTCCGCACGGTTAAAAATCCGGATATGAATCGTATGGGTGCCAAGCCCCCGGCTGATGTATACACGTTTTCCATCCATGTCAAATTCTCCCGCATCAAATTCCGGGAACAGCATAAACTGGGGCGAAATAATGCTCCCAATGCCCGGAATGCAGATAAGCCCGCCATGGTTATGCCCGCAGACGGTAATGTCTGCTCCCCAGGCGGCATACTGGCGCGCAAACGCCGGATGATGGGCGAGCAGAATCTGCAGGCAGTCGTCCGAAGCCTGTCCCAGGCTGTCTGTCAGGTAATGTTCTTCCAGATGCGGTTTTTTCCATTTTTCATAGCAGGACAGCGGAAGCTCCAGGCCGCTGATGCGTACCGGCATTGTGCCGGCCATCGTCCGGACACTTTCGTTATTCAGAAGGTGTATGCCTGCGGATTCCAGTCCCCTGCGGTATTCCTGATAAGCCTCCAGGCTTTCCGAATCCGGCAAAAGGGCCCTTGTCTCGTGGTTTCCGTTCGTGAAATAGACCGGCACGCCAAGCTTTGCGAGTTCTTCTGCAAAGGACAGGGATATCCCGTATTTTTCCGCTGCTGCCGTAACGATTAAATCCCCCGGAATCAGGATAAGGTCCGGGGCAGCTTCTTTTATGGCCCGCAGCAGGCGTTCATTGCCTGTCCCATAGGAAAACGAATGCAGGTCGGAAATCACAGCCAGCTTCAGTTCCCGGCTGGCTTTTTCAGAAAAAAATTCATAGTGCGTAACATTGAATTTTTTCAGCTCCTGATACTGCCAGAGCACGTACCCTGTTACAATAACGCTTATTATACCAATTAATACTTGCATATTCAAACCTTTTTTCTAAATATTTTGCTGTCATATTTCCCGGATGAGCGGACTAAACTGTAAAAAAGCATTTCAGGTATTTCTTATGAAGCGTTTTATCACCGCACTTCTGATACTCTCCCTGTTCGCCGGCTGCACGCTGCTGCAGCTGTGCAAAGGCCCTTCCTTCCCCGCACGCGCCGCCGGCAATGCCGGGCAGCCCCCTTCGCTGGATATCTCGTCCCCGAGCTTTCTTTTAATGGAAGCCGAAACCGGAACGATTCTCTGCCAGCAGCAGGAACACACGGCCCGGCCGCCTGCAAGCGTGACAAAAATCATGACGCTGGACCTGATTTTTGATGCCATTGACAAAAAACAGATAGCCCTGACGGACGAAGTCACCGTCTCGGAAAATGCGGCCAGCATGGGCGGCTCCCAGGTATTTCTGGAAGCCGGGGAAATACAGACCGTAGAAACCCTGATAAAATGCATCAGCATTGCGAGTGCAAACGACGCATGTGTGGCAATGGCAGAGCACATCAGCGGCAGCGAAGCAGAATTCGTTGCGCAGATGAACCAGAAAGCAGAAAAACTCGGCATGAAAGACACGCACTTTGTCAATTGCTGCGGGCTTTCGGCAGACGGGCATGTGACAAGTGCCTATGATATTGCACTGATGGCCAGGGACCTGACGGGCAGGCACCCGCAGATTCATGATTACTGCACCATCTGGATGGAAAATATTATCCATAATACAAAACGAGGCGCCCAGGAATTCGGCCTGGCCAATACAAACAAGCTGCTCAGGCAGTACCCGTATGCTACAGGCTTAAAAACCGGCTACACACAGGCTGCAAAATACTGCATCGCCGCAACAGCTGAAAAAGACGGCGTAAAGCTGATTGCCGTGCTGATGGCGGCCCCGGATATCAAAAGCCGCACGGCAGATGCACAGGCGCTTTTTAATTACGGCTTTTCTGCCTGCCGCATATACCAGGATAAAAACCCGCCGAAGCTGCCGCGGCTTGCCGTGCTCAAAGGAGAACAGGATTCCGTGCCGCTGGCTTATGAATCCCCGATGAGCTATGTCAGCACGAGCGGTGAGGATTTAAGCGGCATTTCCAGAAAAATCAGGCTGCCGAAAACCGTGCAGGCACCGGTAAAAAAGGGAAGCATTGCCGGAAAAATTACATATTCCCTGGACGGCAAAAAAATCGGGCATGTCAATATCCTGTATGCAGAAAATGTAAAGCGTGCTGCATTTTCGGATAACTTCCTGAATCTGGTGCAGAAGCTTTTCTTTTTATAAAAGCGGTGCAAACAGCTTCAGGATAGTCTGCACAATCCGGATAATAAAATGCGGCTCCTTCCATTCCTCTTTTAATATCTGGTGCGAACAGGCAAACGTGCGTTCCATATCCTGGCGCAGCTGCATGACCGCTTCGCTGCGGTGCATCCAGACCCCGCATTCAAAATGCAGGTACAGGCTGCGGTAATCCAGATTGATGCTGCCTACCGCAGCCGTTTCATCGTCGCAAAGAAAGCATTTCGCATGGATAAAGCCCGGCGTGTATTCATAGATTTTAATGCCCGATTCCAGCAAAACCTTGTAGTTGGAACGGGTCATTAAAAAAATCAGCTTTTTGTCCGGAATGCCCGGGGTAACCAGCCGCACGTCCACGCCGCTTTTGGCTGCATTGCACAGTGCGGTCTGCATTTCCTGGTCGATAATCAAATACGGCGTATAAATATACAGGTATTCCTTTGCACGGCTTATCATATTCAGGTAGACATTCTCCCCGACATTTTCCCGGTCCAGCGGCGTGTCGCCATAAGGCTGGACAAAGCCGTGCTCCTGCAACGCGTATTCCGGGCAGCGGCACCGGTATTTTTCACAGTCATCTTCTTCTTTTCGGATATAATCCCACATTTCCAGAAACATGGCCGTAAAATTCCAGACCGCTTCCCCTTCCAGCCGGATTCCGGTATCTTTCCAGTAGCCAAAGCGTACTTTTTCATTGATATATTCATCGGCGATATTAATTCCGCCCGTAAATCCCCAGATTCCGTCTACAACCAGAATTTTGCGGTGGTCGCGGTTGTTCATGACAATGCTTAAGACCGGCCAGAACCGGTTGAACACCGCGCACCGGATGCCAATCGCTTCCATGCGCTGCGCAAAATTTACCGGAAGCGTGGCTACGCAGCCGATATCGTCATAAATCATGCGTACTTCCACCCCGCACCGGATTTTCCTTCTCAGCGCTTCTAACAGCTGGTCAAACATAATGCCCGGCTGGACAATAAAATATTCCAGAAAAATAAAATGCTCTGCGGTTTCAATCGCAGCCAGCATATCCTGAAACATTTCTTCCCCGCACGGGTAATATTTCGTCTGCGTATGTTCATAAACAGGAAACCCTGCCTTGCGCAGAATATACGAGGACTGGCGGTACATGTTGACGTCCGTTTTCCGGATGCGGTTTAAAACAGCAGGATCCTGCTTCAGATGCGTCTCAATCCGTACATTGACCGCTTCCATTTCCTCACTTGTTTTTTTCGTCAGCTCCGGCCTGCCGAATACAAAATAAATCAGTATGCCAAGCAGGGGCACGCTTAAAAGCACAAATGTCCATGCCAGCTTTGCAGCCGGGTTTCCAGTCCTGCTGACCACATACACAGCCGTTACAACGCCAAGAATGGTCACAATCATATTTGCAAATGCAGACTGTGCGCTGAACTGGTACAGCACGATATACATCCAGGCAAACTGAATCAGTATGCCAAGCCCTGCCACGAACAGGCGGCTGAACAGTTTCTGTATTGCTTTGCGGACAATGCGGAGCGCCCTCATGAACAAACCCAAAACAAATCTCCTTCTGACTGCCTGTATCTTTCTGCGGCGATACAGCCAGCTTCTCTTTTCCTAAAAATAATCAAACTGTGTTTTGCTATCGTTCCAGCAGCCTTCTGGCATCCAGCGTTCCCCAGCAGGAAGCTGCAGGGTCTGATGCCAGCTTCTGATAAAAACGAAGCTTCAGGCCCGCTGCGGATAAATCCGGGAAACGGTCATAAGCAAGTGCACATGCACCCGATACGACTGCCGTAGCCATGGAAGTACCGCTCTTTACAGTATACCCGTTATTTTCAAAATGACAGCTTTTTATTTCTGTTCCGGGTGCAAGAATTTCCGGCTTGCAGACACAGCTGTCCGTCGGCCCGACACCGCTGTACCCGGGAAAAAGCCCGCGCCTTCGCACAAACAGCTCCCTGTCATCGCTTGAGCCGACGGTCAGCACGGTGCTGCTTGCACCGGGAAGCGTCACGGTGCTGCTTGCCGGGCCGCCGTTCCCGGCTGCCGCCACGGTAAATACGCCGCTGTCCCACATGCGGTCTACCCATTCCAGCATCTGGTCCCGTTCCCGGTGCTTCGACTGCGGCAGCATCCCGACTGAAATATTTGCAATGCGGATGCGGAACCGTTCCCGGTTTTCTACAATCCATTTCATCGCTTCAACCACATCCCTGGTACTGCCATTTCCAGTCCGGTCCAGCACCTTTAAAATAATCAGTCCCGCTGCGGGAGCCACGCCGCGGTAACGTCCCCTGCTCATGCGCCCATTGCCTGCAATAATGCCCGCAATGTGCGTTCCATGGCCGTTATCATCGTATGGCTGCCTTTTGCGGCCGCAGAAATCCTGGAAGGCCCAGATACGGTCAGCATAATCAGGGTGCAGGGAAATTCCCTCTTGTGTGCCGCAGATGCAGAAAACAGCTTTTCTGTTTTTCCGTCAAAACAGCAAGCGTGCCCGGAGAATCTGCCTGAGACAGTTTCCTGACACGCTTTCTGATTGCCTTAAAGGCTGCTGATTCCTTTAGCTGGAATGCTTTTCAATGCAGCTTACAATTTCTTCCTGCACAGGAAGCACCTTTTGAAGCAGTGCTTTTGCTTCTTCCGGCTGTCCGGCACGCAGAAGGTTCATAATCTCCGTGTATGCCTCAAAAACCGGAGTAATCGACAGATTCCCGGATGTGCCTTTAATGGCATGTGCTTTTTCCTTGACATCTTCATAATCGGACGTATCAAAGTCCGGGTCTATGCCCTGGCCCCTGATAGCTTTTACAAAAGTGCCAAGCAGTCTTGTATAAAGCGCTTCATTGCCGCCAAGACGTTTTAATCCGCCGTCGATATCGACGCCCAGTGCTTTTAAATCCTCAAATAATCCCATTGATGCCACCTCTCTTTCTGTTTTGCTTATGTATCTGTATTCTTAATATTTCCCGAAGTCGGAATCCAGGTCATCCAGTTCAATATGCGCCGGCTGGCTGGCTGCCGGCTCGCGGTAAGCCGGCTCCATTTCCATGGAACCGCGGATGTATTCTTCGCGAAGCATAAATTTGGCCACAAGGTTTTTTAATACCTCTGCCTGGCTGGACAGCTCCTCGCTGGCAGCCGCACTCTGTACTGCGGTGGAAGAATTGGTCTGTACGACACTGGAAATCTGGTCTACGCCTACCGATACCTGTTCCACAGCTCCGGCTTCTACCTCGGCTGCATTTGCAATCTTATCCACAGTGCCGGATGTTGCGCGTACCTCGTCTACAACCTGAAGCAGTGATTTTGCAGTTGCATTGGTAATCTTCGTGCCCTGTGAAACAGCCCCGATAACACTTTCAATCAAATCAGAGGTATCTTTGGATGCTTCTGCACTCTTGCTTGCAAGGTTGCGGACTTCGTCTGCAACGACAGCAAAGCCTTTTCCGGCCGTGCCTGCACGCGATGCCTCTACCGCGGCATTCAGTGCCAGGATATTAGTCTGGAAAGCAATATCTTCAATGGTCTTGATAATTTTGCCGATTTCATTGGAGGTACGTGTGATTTCTTCCATTGCCATCGTCATATCCTTCATCTGGCGGTTGCAGTCTTCTACCTTGTCACCGGCAGAGCTGGACTGGTTCCTTGCCTGGACTGCATTTTCCGCGGTTTCTTTTACCTGCTGGGAAATGCCGGATATTGTGGCGGCAAGCTCCTCTACCGAAGCAGCCTGCTCGGTTGCACCCTGTGAAAGCGCCTGTGCACCATAGGACACCTGGTTTGCACCGGATGATACCTGGTCTGCGCTTGAATTAATCTGTGCAAGCGTAATGCTCAGGTCGCGGTTCAGCTTGCGGATGGAAGATAACAGTCCCTGGAAATCCCCGACATAACGTTCTTCCGCTTTCGTGCGGACATCAAAATTACCGTCTGCCATTTCACTGAGCAGCCTGGAAGCATCGGATATAATATCGCCGAGTATGGAAGTCATATCCCGGAACGCATCTGCAAGGCATCCCAGCTCATCCCTGGATTTGTATGCAATATCAAAATTAAAGTCGCCGGCTACAATTTTTCCTGCGGAAACCTCCAGCTCATGGATAGGACGGGTAATCATCCTTGTCAGGTACAGGCAGAGCACAATCGTAATAAACAGTGCCGCAGCAGCCAGTCCGAGCAGGGAAATCGTCAGCGATTTTTCCAGCTTGACGGTTTCATCCCGGTTATTAAGCGCTGCTTTTTCAACTTCGTCGCTGATAATGACCAGTGCATCGACAGCTTCGGCTACAAGCGGCTGGTATTCTTCCACCAGGCGCTGCTGTGCCTTGGCCATATCCGTATCGGATAATTCAATAATTTCCTGCTGAAGATTATAAGCCTGTTCCAGGGAAGCGGCAAAGCGTTCAAACGCTTCGGAGCTTCCTTTCAGGTAATTATTCAGTTCCGTGGCGTCTTCTTCCAATGACTTCAGCTCCAGCTGCATGTCATTCAGGTATTCCTGATACCGCTGTTCATTGCTGTCAATCGTAATAAACGCAAGGTCCTTGACAACAATCTGCAGGCCGCGGCGCATGCTCATGACATCTCTTGTCAGCTGGTATTCCGTATCAAAGAAGTCCGAATACTGGTTTCCGCTCTTTTTCAAGCCTGACCTGGCTGCGATAACGGTCACACAGAACAGTATAATAATTATCATAAAGGTTATCAGCAGCTTCGTTCCTATTTTCAGATTTTTCATATATACCTCCTAGTATTTTCCAAAATCATCTTCCAGTGAGATGACCGGTTCATTTCGGTCAGGCGTATCGTCAAAATCCATATTCCGGTGCTCGAATGTCTGGCCTGATGGCTGTCTTCCGGATCCGAGGTTATAAATCGAAAGCATGTCGCGCATCTTGGAAGCCTGGTTGGAAAGCTCCTCGCTGGCTGCCGCGCATTGCTGGCTTGTAGCGGAATTTGTCTGTACTACCTGTGATACCTGTGAAATTGCCTGTTCAATCTGTGCAACCGCAGTTGCCTGATAATTGGAAGATTCAGCGATTCCGTTAATAATTCCTTCGCTTTTTTGTACAACATTTGTAATAGTGCCGAGTGCACTGGCTGTTTCTTCTGCTATCTGGGAGCCTGTGCTGACCTTTGTAATGGAATCCTCAATCAGCTCTGCTGTCTCCGCAGCCGCAGCCGCACTCTTTGCAGCAAGGCTTCTTACTTCTTCTGCAACAACGGCAAATCCTTTGCCTGCTTCTCCTGCCCTCGCGGCTTCTACCGCTGCATTTAATGCCAGGATATTGGTCTGGAAAGCGATATCATCAATGGTCTTGATGATTTTGGAAATGCTTTCAGAAGAACTGTTGATTGCCTGCATGGCATCCATCATGCCCTGCATCTGCTCATTGCCCATTTTTACGTCCTTGATTGCCTGTTCAATCAGGTTTGCAGCGGAATTTGCCTGTTCTGCATTTTCTCTTGTTTTTTCTGCAATTTCATCAATCGAAGCCGTAATCTGTTCAATAGCACTTGCCTGCTGTGTGGAGCCCTGTGCAAGTGCCTGGCTTGCACTTGCAACCTGGGATGAACTGATAGTTACCTGCGTGCCTGAATCGCTGATATTGGACAGTGCATGCAGGTTGTCGTCCACAAGCTTTTTTAAGGAATTTCCTAAAAGGTCGTCTGGTGACGAAGGGTTTACCGTAAGCGTCAGGTTGCCATTTGATACTTCTTCGGCAATGTGTGCCTGGTATTTTGTGTTTTCAACTAATTTTGCAAATTCATCCATCAGCTGGCCAAATTCGTCATTGTTGTGCTTCACAAGCTTGATGTCCACATTGCCCTTTGCAATTTCCTTAGCCGCATGGGACAGTTCTTCAATCGATATGCGTATCTGGCGGATCAGTGCAGTTGATACAAACACAATAATTATAATGGAAACGATTCCAAGGGAATAAGTAAAAATGGATGCATTTCTTGTATATTTTTCTAATTCCTCTCCTGAATAGCCAGATGCCATTCTTGTTGTAAGTTCGCTGAATACGATGTTCAGAATCATCATTACACCGGCAACTAAAAATCCCAGTATCAGTTTAGCCCTTATCGTCATGTTTTTCATTTTCACGCTACCTCTCATTCTTCTTCACTTAACTTATTCTCAACAGCCGCTTTATCCTGGTCACTGAGCAGCTTATCAGGGTCTAAAAGCAGTTTGACATGGTCACCGACTTTGCCAATGCCATAGATATATTTGCGGTTGCCCTGGTCAGCACGCGATGATATGGTAGGCGGCGGAAGAATATCACTGTCTTTGATTTCTACTACATCCGCAATCTTTTCTACAATCAGGCCGACCATCATGTCATTTACCTGAATGACAATAATACACGTCCGGTCATTGTACTCAAATGCTTCCTGGCCGAAGCGCAGGCGCACATCTATGACAGGAACGATTTTCCCCCTTAAATTAATAAGGCCTTTGATGTATTCCTCGGTCTCAGGAACCATTGTGATAGCCTGAATCTGAATGATTTCATTTACATACTGGATTTTCAGCCCAAAATACTCATTGCCGGACTTAAACGTCATATATTTGCTTTTGTGCTCCTCAGCCTCGCTATAACCTAAATCCAGCAGGTCTGCCGGCGTACTCAAATTTGCTGCTTCACTCATAGGTCTTGCCATTCCTTTCTTTTTCTATTACCCGATTAATCCGCCTGGATCCAAAATCAGTGCAATGCTGCCATCGCCAAGCTGTGTACAGCCTGTCAGCCCTTTCACCTTTTTAATATAAGAAGGAATCGGTTTTACAACAATTTCCTGCTTGCCGACCAGCGTGTCGACAAACAGCGCAATCCGCTTATCATCCGCCTCAATAATGACCATCATGCCGTCTTCCACGGCTTCCTGGTAACCGCTTAAGCCATACCAGCGGCCCAGCCGGATGACAGAAAAGCATTCGCCGCGAATCATAATATATTCGTCCCCGTTTGGTTCATGAATCATCATATCTTCCCTGACACGGACAAATTCCTTGATTACGCCAGACTCCATGACAAAGGAAGAACCGGCTGTTTCCATAACGATGCCGTCTATAATCGCGAGCGTTAACGGTATTTTCAGGCTCATAATGCTGCCTTCGCCAGGCGTGCTTTCAATATCCAGCATGCCGCCGATTTCCTGAATGTTCCGTACAACTACGTCCATGCCGACGCCGCGCCCGGAATATTCGGTTACCTGCTCATTGGTAGAAAATCCCGGAAGCGTGATAAACTGGTATACTTCTTTGTCTGTATAAGAAGTATCCGGCCTTCCGGCATCTAAAATGCCCTGTTTTTTCGCTTTGGCAAGTATTTTCTCGCGGTCCAGCCCGCCGCCGTTATCTTCTACGGTAATCCATACCTTGCCGGCTTCTGTTTTTGCAGAGAGCGTAACCTTTCCTTTGTCAGACTTGCCGCTTGCCGCACGTTCTTCATTCGACTCAATGCCATGGTCAACAGCATTTCTTACCAGATGCATCAGAGGGTCTGAAATATGCTCAATAATGTTTTTATCTACTTCCGTCGTGTCCCCGACCATTTCAAACTCAATGTCCTTGCCGAGCTTTCTGGAAACGTCAAACACAATGCGGTTCATTTTCTGGAACGTATTGGTCAGCGGAACCATTCGCATCGACATAATGACATTCTGAAGGTCCGTCGAAATTTTCGAAAGCTGTGCAGCTGCCTTGTTAAAATTATCCAGGTTTAACCCCGGCACCTTCAGGTCTGAGCTTTGCAGTACAACCGATTCGGAAATAACAAGCTCTCCAATCAGTTCCATTAACTGGTTCATTTTGCTGACATTAACGCTGATAAACGCAGCTTTTTCAGCCTTCGGCTTATCCTTTGCCAGCTTTCTCTGCTTGCCTGGTTCCTTGGATTTGATAACGAAATCACCCGGTGCAATCTTTGCCTTTTCAGCGGCATCCGGCGCACCCTGTCCCTGTGCGCGGGCTTCAATAGCTTCCACGCTGGAATCTAAGTCTATCTGGACATCCCCCGAAGCTGCAAAGCCGTGCTGGTATTCCTGCGGCGTGCATTCCGTAACGTCTACCTTTTCCACGGAATAGCCTTCGGAAACGATGGAACGGATTTCTGCCGGGTCGGCCTGTGTCTGCAGGAGCATGCGGAAGCCTTCTTTTATAATAACTTCCGAGCTGCTTTCATCCGAGATAATATTTTCGGGCGTGTACAATAAATCCTCGGCAATTTCTTTTAATGCATATACGGTCTTGTACGCATGGATATTTGCCATTTCTGTATCAGAATAAAAGTTAATGAATATGCGGTAAAAATGGCTGTCACTTGTAGCAACCGGAGCAATATAAAACTGTTTCGGCTCCTCGCTCTTATTGACCGGCTGCGGAGCTGCTGCCTTGTCAGCCGTGTCTTCTATGCCTTTGATTTTATTTAAAAATACATCCAGCTCTGCAATAATATCGCTTGCATCCCCGTCTGCCTGGTCTCCGTTTCGGATTTTTTCCATTTCATTGGAAATAAAATCTTCTACGTGCAGGACATGTTCTACCAGCTCCAGATGCGGCACATTGTCAGGATGGGATTCTCTCAGATAAAAGAAGACATCCTCCAGCTTATGCGACACAGCCGTGATATTATCAAACATCATAATGCCCGACGAGCCTTTAATGGTATGCATCGTCCGGAAGATTTCATTAATGCTGTCTTCATCAAAGCATTCCGCATCCTTCTGGTCCAGAACGGTGTCCTGAAGCTGCTCCAAAAGCTGCCCGTTCTCGAACAGATACATGTCCAGCATGTCTTCTGTATTAAATCCTTCAGCCATATTCTTCTCCTTTCCTGTAGCTTTTTATCAGATCAGGTCCAGTTTCTTTAATGCCTGCTCAAACCGGTCCTGATTAATCGGCTTTCCAGAATATATCGTGCAGCCCAGTTCAAATGCCATTTTGACATTTCGTTCTTCATTTAAGGCAGTTGTCATAATGACTTTGACGGCCTTTTCCTCTGGAACGTTCTTTTCCTTTTCCAGCTTGCGGATGGCAACCAGTGCCTGATACCCGTCCATTACCGGCATCATGATATCAAGGCAGACAAGGTCATACGGCTCATCGTCTTCCAGTGCCATCATAAACGCATCGACTGCTTCCATGCCGTCTACCGTAACGTCGCACTCTCCATACTTCGAAAGAAAATTCACCATAAACTTCCTTGTTACAAAATCATCCTCTGCCAACAGAATCTTCATAATCTTTTCTCCTTTTACATTTTATTAAGCATTGCATAAGTCCTTGCAGCAATGTCCGGCAGCTTTGCCTGGCATTCGACCGCTCCAATGTCATATGCAACTTTTGGCATTCCATATACAATACAGGTCGATTCATCCTGACCGATTGTCCTGGCACCGGCTTCCCGCATGGCAAGAAGCCCCTTGGCGCCATCCCCGCCCATTCCGGTCAGGATAATCCCGACCGCATCGCGTTTTGCTGTCTTTGCGACAGATTCAAACAAAACGTCTACAGACGGACAGTGCCCGTTGACCCGGGGCCCGTTGCGGCACTCCACCTGGTAAACGCCGTTGACCTTTACCACGCGCATATGCTGGTCTCCCCCGGGTGCAATCAGTACATGGCCCGGCTTTACCGCATCCCCGGTCTGCGCTTCCTTGACGCGCACCCGGCACTGGTCATTTAACCGCTTGGCATACATAGCCGTAAAGCCGGGCGGCATGTGCTGTACAATGACTACGCCCGGAATATCCGGCCCGAAGCCTTTGACCACTTCAAAAATCGCTTCCGTGCCGCCGGTGGAAGCGCCGATGGCGATAATCGGGGCGTCGGTGCCGAAGCTCCTGCGCAGGGTGAGGGGAGGATGGGCCGCGGCGGGAGCGGCGGCAGGGGAGGAAAGCACCCCAGGGGAGCGAACCGGACCCCGCCGGGCCACCTTAGCGGCAGCGGCAATATGGATTTTTACGGTCAGCTCGGACATAAAGCGCCGCATCCCGTCAGGGCCTTTTATCTCCGGCTTGCGGACAAACTCCACCGCGCCGGCGCTGAGGGCGTCCAACACCCGAATGGGGGCGGAGCTTACCACCACCACCGGCAGGGGATTTACCGGCATCAGCTGCTTAAGGAAGTCGATGCCGTTGAGCTTGGGCATTTCCACATCCAGGGTAGCGACGTCCGGCTTCAGGGCTTTGATTTTTTCCATGGCATCCATGGCGTCCACCGCAGAGCCAATCACCTGGATGCGGGGATCGGAGGCCAGGGCTTCGGTCAATGCCTTGCGGAAGAAGACAGAATCGTCCACAATGAGCAGCCGGATTTTATCAGTACGGGCGTTGGTCATGGTGGTCAGCTCCTTCTCTGGTAGATTGCAGGTTGAATATACCGGTAACGGGTGTTGGTGCCAATGCTCTCCGAATGGCCGATGAAAAGGAATCCGCCCTCGGAGGTCCAGTCGTAGAATTTATTGATGATGCCGTCCTTGGTGGGACCATCGAAATAGATCATCACATTGCGGCAAAAGATCAGGTCAAAGGGGCGCTTGAAGTGGAAGGGCTCCATCAGGTTGCCGGGACGGAACACCACTTCCTTACGGATCTTCTCGCAGATCTGGAAGGTGCCGTCGGGGCGGGGGACCAGGTACTTGGAGCGCCAGCTGGCGGGAAGGCCGCTAAGCTCCTGGTCGGTGTAGATCCCCTTCTGGGCCTTGGTGAGCACCCGCATGGAGATATCGGTTGCCAGGATGGTGGTATCCCACCGGCCCTTGCGGGCGCCGAAGTATTGGTCGATGAGCATGGCGATATTATAAGCCTCCTGTCCGGAGGAACAGCCTGCGCTCCAAATGCGGAACTCGTTATTCCGGCGGGTCTTCTCAAAGAAGGGGAGGACCTCCTTCTCCAGAAAGATGAAGTGCTCCTTTTCCCGCATAAAGAAGGAAAGGTTGGTGGTAAGCTTATTAAGCATAGCGGTCATCTCGTTGCCGCTTTGGTCGCTTTTCACCAGGTCCAGGTACTGCTGGAAGCTGTTGCAGCCCCGCTGGCTCAGCTCGTGGGAGAGGCGGCTTTCAATCAGCACCCGCTTTTTGGTGAGGTCGATGCCATATTTGGATTTGACAAAGGAGGTAAGGTCCTGAAATTCCTTGTCAGTAATCCGAATCATTCTAGATGGCGCGGTGTTTTCCATGGACACAGGGGGTCGCTCCTTCCTTGTGATGGTATCCTACTATTTTATACCGAAGTTACCGACTTTCCCTGCGGGCTTCGGTAAAGGTCCCTTTTGCCCCCCAAACGGCGGAAGGGCCGTCCAAACAAGGGAACGAGAAAGATGCCGCCCCTCCCGCCAGAGAGGGGCAGCAGGGTTATCAATAGGGGCGCAGGTCGCTTTGGAAAAACTTTTCGCAGTCGATGTTCAGGACCACCTTGCCCGCCACATTGGCGATGGAGGAAAGGTAACGGTCCCCGGTGCGGGCGCCGGAATCCGGCGGAGGATTGCGCAGGGCGTCGTCCATTGAGACCACGTCCGCCACCATGTCCACAATCAGGCCCACCTGCATATCCGAAATATTCACCATAATGATGCAGGTTTTGTCGTCGTAGGCCCGCTCCTCCTGCCCGAACTTCAGCCGGACATCGATGATGGGGGCCACCTTGCCCCGGAGGTTGATGATGCCCTTGAAGTATACCGGCAGGCCGGGGATATGGGTGATGGGCTGGATGCCGATGATTTCCGAAATGTACAGAAGCTCAATGCCATAGCAGGTGTTGTCAATAAAGAAGGTGAGGTAACGGCCCCGGAGATCCGCCAGGGCGTCTTCCGCCACGTTTTTTGTGTCGATGCTCACGGTAACTCCCCCTTTCCTCAGCGGTAGCTGTTCAGCAGATTATTGGCGTCCAAAATGAGGCTGATGCTGCCATCCCCCAAAATGGTGCAGCCGGAAATGCCCATTTGCTTAATCTCGTACTTGGAGAGGAACTTGGGGAAGGGCTTAACCACCACCTGCTGTTCCCCCAAAAGCTCGTCGGCAAAGATGCAGGCCACCTTCTCGCTGTTTTCGATCTGCATAATGATACCGTCTGTCAGCTCGGTGACCTGGGTATCAATGCCAAAGATTTGGTGCAGCCGGATGAGAGGATAGCACTGGCCCCGAAGCATGATCATCTCCGAACCGTCGGTGTCGGTAACCAGCTGGCCGCCGTCCGAGAGCTTGAAGGACTGCTTGATGGAGGTGATGGGCAGGGTGAAGACCGAGCTGCCCACCGCCAGCTCCATGCCGTCCACAATCGCCAGGGTGAGGGGGATCTTGATGGTGAAGGTGGTGCCTTCCCCCCGCTTGGAATCAATGGAAAGGGTACCGCCCACCTTCTCCAGATTTTGGCGGACCACGTCCATCCCCACGCCTCTGCCGGAGAATTCGGTGACCTCCTTGTTGGTAGAAAAGCCGGGGAGCATGATGAAGCCGAAGATCTCCTTATCGGTGTACTCACTTTCCGGCTTGGTGAGAAGGCCGTTGGCGCGGGCCTTCTTCATCAGGACGTCGGTATCCAGGCCCTGTCCGTCATCGGAAATGGTAATGACGATTTCCCCGCCGATGTTTTTGGCGGCCAGGGTAATGCGGCCCTTGGCGGGCTTGCCCTTTTGGAGGCGCTCCTCCGGCAGCTCGATGCCGTGGTCCATGGAGTTGCGGATCATGTGCATGATGGGGTCGCCGATGGAGTCCACAATGGTCTTATCCACCTCGGTGTTCTCGCCGATCAGCGTGAGCTTGACCTGCTT
>OFGA01000873.1_pt1 | contig 22741 bp, 35 predicted proteins | sample 1521471 | NCBI WGS metagenome assembly OFGA01 (sample SAMEA3504086, study PRJEB24116) | mouse gut metagenome | biome: mouse gut; feature: mouse-associated habitat; material: faeces | place: Denmark | collected 2011
ACTGTGGACCAGTTTCTTGAGGATATGGCGGCAGCAGGGCATTATGCAGTCACATGCTATACCATGGAGGACGCTGTAAACGTAATAACGGAATACCTGGAACTGCCAAAGAATATTGAAGGCGAAGGTCTGCGGGGTATTTGCCGTGAGGCAGGTATTAAGATAGGGGAGTGCTGCATGGGGTTCCCTAACAACAGTATCATTAAAAATGGAAAAATAAAGTGAGGGCTTCCAGTGATGGGGTACATACAGGACTATCTTGCACAGTGTCCGGAAGAACTGCTTTATCAGGACTATTTAGAAGATATAAGTAACCGGAATAAGAATCCAGAATATCAGGAATACCTTGAAAAGTGCGTTAAAGAGGCAAGGTTATATAAATGCCGCAGGAAATTGTACAAAGACCATTTGAGGACGGAATATGAAGGGACTGTAAAGCGTGGGAAATGGCTGATAGATGTATATATAGACAGTGAAGGGAATTACTGGACGGATGACAGGGTCATGATTGGGAAATGGATTATCACAGGTTATGAAATGGTATCCGGACAGAAAGAACCGGACTACACATATTGGCAGCACATAGGGGAAGATTCTGATTGGGAGCAGGTTTTTGAGAAGTACGGAGGGATACCGCCATATTGGGAAAAGCTGCCAGAAGAAGAACAGGAGGACGGTTATGAAGATTATAGCGGTCATGTCGCCTAAAGGCGGGATCGGAAAGACAACAAGCGCCGATTCCATAGCTTACATTTTAGGTGAGGAATTAAAAAAGCGCGTATTAATCATAGAGGGAGACCAGCAAGGGGATACCTCTGATACATATGGATGCTATGAACCAGAGGGAATCGGCATGAGTGAATTGCTAGAGAAGCATGTGAGTGTCGGCGGCAGTTTTCATACCACAGACACAATTAAGGCGACCAGGTTCACACACATAGATATGATTCCTGCAAACGGATATCTCATGCAGACGGACATGAATCTTTTGATGAAATCAGAAGATAACCAGATCTTCCGTCTGAGGGATGCACTGGGAGAGGTTACAGACGCTTACGATTACTGTATTTGTGATTGCGGCAGATTGTTTGACATGGTGGTCATTAACATCCTGATGGCAGCAGGGCTTGTCATTGTGCCAATAAAGGTAGGCGGTTATGAAGTGCGTGCAATCATGAATATGGCTGAACAGATTGAAGAACTAAAGCAGATTCATCCAGCTCTCCGCATAAAAGCGCTGCTGACCATGCGGCAGAAAAATAAAACCTCCTTAGAGTTTGAGGACTGGTTAAAGAATACATCAGGGTTTGATGTATTTTCAACCACCATAAGGCGTTCTGTGATTGCGGAACGGGCGGCCATAGAGGCGCGGCCCCTTCCGGAATTTTCACCTAAATGTATCGCTTCAAAGGATTACAGGGATGTTGTGGCTGAACTTGTGGAGGAACTGGAAGAAGGCGAAGGGAGGGATGTATAAAAATGGCAACAGGATATACAGTATTGAACGCTTTAAATAGACAGACGAAAGCCGGTATAGATGAGACAGAACCAAGGGCGAGGTTTCGGACAAGGGATTTGTCCATCTTCAAGATTTATGCCAATGAAGATAATTTTTACCCACAGGAAGATATTGAGCAGAAAGCAGGGGAGATACTTGCAATCGGATTATTGGAGGGGTTGGTCGTTAAGTATGAGCCGCTTGAAGCCGTTGGTGAGTATAAATTGATTTCCGGTGAGCGTCGGTGGCGTGCGCTGCGTCTGCTGGTAGAACGAGGGTATAAAGAGTTTGAATTTGTGACATGCAATGTCGTTGCACCTGCCACATCCCATGAGGAAAAGGTAGCTATGATAATAGCTAACAGCCATCGAAATAAGGATGTTGCGACCCTGCTCAGGGAAGAAAATGAATTAAAAGAGACTTTGGAAGAAATGAAAGCAAACGGTATTGAACTGAAAGGCTATAACCTGCAGTCGGGCAGGATTCGGGAGGTAATTGCAGAGCTGCTGAATATATCTAATACAAAGGCAGCACAGATAGAGGCTGTGAATAACAATCTGATTCCTGATTTCAAGAAAGAGCTGGATAAAAACCGCCTTACATTTTCCGCAGTTTATGAGCTATCGGGGATGACGGAGGATGACCAGAAAAAAGCCCTGGAGATTTTGGAGAACACAGGGGAGTTGACTTATCGGACAATCAAGGGATTAAAAGAAAAGCCGGTGTCAGATTCTGACACCGAAGAAGAAGCCCAGAATAGTGAAAAGTCAGATGAATTTGAGACAGACAAAGCAGAGGATCCGATCCAGTCGGCAGCAGGCAGCCATCATGAAGAAAATGCAGGAAATGAAGCCAGGATGGCAGCAGGCAGCGAATACCAAGCCCCACACCCAGAGAGTATGACATCTATCTGTTATTCATGTAAAAACTATTCCACATGTAATGTAAGGACTGGCACCTGCCGGAAGTGTGACCAATATATCAATAAGGCGGAGACTGAAAAAACAGAAGAACAGAGGTATTCTGAAGAACAGGATAGAATAGACAGGGAAACAGCGAGAAAACTCAGGCAGCAGGCGGATGAAGAAAGGATGGAAAAACTTCCAAGTGAATCCCCAAACGGAGGACACCAGGTACATAAAATAAAGATTGGAAGGACCTTCTTTGAGGAGGTTAGCAGCGGAAGAAAAACGTTTGAACTCCAGAAAAATGACCGGAATTACCGAGTGGGGGATGTTCTTGAGTTGATGGAATATGCAGAGGGGCTATTTACAGGGCAAATGCTCAAGGTTCTTGTGACCTACATTTTGGAAGATTACACGGGGATTGTTGATGGTTACTGCATCATGGCGATAGAAAGGGTTTGAGAATATGAACCTCAATGAATTTAAGGATTTGAAAAGAGGAGACCTTGTAGGATTTAGCAATGTACAAGATTTCGGGAAAAAGATATCCGGCCAAGGGAACGTGTATGGATTTGGAAGGATAGGTTTTACAGATATAGTATGGGTGAGTATGGCGGATGGATATACACGGGGATTACCTTATGAAGAAATAAAAAAGTTATAGCATCAACACTGGTGGGGATGCACATTGTATCACAGGCATCAGGATAACCGATAAGCAGCCTCCGGCTTTTTTTGCCGGAGGGGAAAGGAGGATGGTTTGACAGAGAAGAAATTGCGTCATAGATATCAAAAAGGGCGGAGTATGTTTGACCCTTATTATTCACGCATACAAGAATTGCTGTTTAGTGGTAAGTCGATAAAAGATACCTACGAATATGTAGAAAAATATTTTAAAGTTTATAGCACATATGGAAATTTTAGGAGTTATGTGAAGCGCCGGAAATTGGATTGGTTTATGCCAATGAAAATATGAGAGATATCAAGTTAAATACAGATTGCAAGGAATGAAAAGAAATGGACCAGAGAAAGAAAAAAAAATTAAATGTGAATTGTATAGAGAAATGGCTTGCAGATTGATGAAAGCGGTAAGAACATCCGCGGTACAGGACGTATGATTTTTAACTGGTTTTCCTGGGAGCGTGATGGGAAAGAAATACCGAAGATTCACCCTGCGCAAAAACCCATTATGGTGTTAAAAAAGCTGATTGAAATATTTACGGATGAGGGGGATGTAGTGATAGATCCATGTGCTGGAAGCGGTGCAACGTTAAGGGCGGCATTTGAACTTGGCAGGAGTGCATATGGTTTTGAGATTGACCGAAATTTTTATCAGAGGGCAAAAGAAGAAATGCTTGTATTTGATAAAGAAGACCAGATGAATTTGTTTGATTTTATAGGGTTTTGAGATTGATGAAGAAATTGCGCTGGCGCAAGAAAGGGGGTAATTGCATGGATGATAAGAAGGCAAGGGCAGCAGCATGGATCGCAACAGGGATAGCGGTTGCGGTCGGAGTGTATGTTACGAAATCAGCATGGTGTATGTGGGCGTTGTTATTACCGGCGACGTATTAAGTGATAGGTGTGAATGATATATTTTTTTGTGGTTGGGGTTATAAGCTAAACTGAAAGTTATCTAAATAGAATCGCAATTTTAACGGAGGTATAAGTTAAATGAATGGTAAGGAATATCAAGAATTAGCAATGAGAACCAATGATGGTAATGCAAATTGTAGACTTAGACAAGCGCAGGTAGACAATATCGAGTTTGATGTAGGTGGAATATTTAATGCGTGTTTGGGCTTATCTGGTGAAGTTGGTGAATTTAATGACATGATTAAGAAATGGGTATTCCATGAAAAAGAATTAGATATTGAACATTTAAAGAAAGAATGTGGAGATATTCTTTGGTATATTGCAATGATATGTCATTCATTGAATTGGGATATGGATGAGATTATGCAGATGAATATTGATAAGTTGAAAGCAAGATATCCTGAAGGATTTGATGTTGTTAAAGCAAATAACATAGAAAATGGAGATGTGTAGCAATTAAATGTGTGTTTTAAAGGAAGGAGAATGATTTTATGTTATTAAATAATTCAGAAAAAAAGAACGTTAATATTATTGATTGCAAAAGAATAACAACTAATATAACAGATTGTAGACAGATAACAGAGAATATTGCCGATTGCAAGGAAATTACTCTTAATATATTTGATTGTAATAAAATAACAATAAATCTACATGATTCAAAGAATGCAACTTTGCTTATATCTAATTGTAAAAATATTGACGTTTCAAATGAATAATGAATATGATGATTTATATAATTCGTAGATTAAATCGGGCGTTAGTGGAGGTGTAGAATGAAAGAAAATAAGACATTTGAATTTGAAGAAAAAGTATCGTATTTGCATTGTATTGAATATGAGGCAGATGAAAATGATATAGAGACAGAACTTGCACTTGATGAGATATACGATGGAATAAATGCAGGTGATTATGATAATGTAGATGATATTATTCATGATTTTCGTAATGCATTTGGGGATTCTGTTAAGTATATCGAAGATGGAAGTCCAACTGTAGAGTACGAAGCGTACTAAACGAAGAAAGAAGTGATATAGATGAGCAATAGACCGGAGATTACTGCATTATTGTCATTATCGACGCAGAAGTACATAAATCCATATAACGATACTAGGATATACTGGGCTAGAGAAGTTACTTTTGATTATTCGACATCAGCGGCTATAAGAGTAGATTTTATGAGATTTAAGCCCGTGAACAATACAGTATCAGGGATTGAAAAAGGGGATTTTTATTGTTATGAAGTAAAATCTTGTGTGGAAGATTTTAAGTCAAAAAATGGTCATAATTTTTTGGGAGATTACAACTATTACGTCATGCCAAAAGAAGTATATGAAAAAGTGCAGCACTTGATTCCTCATTATGTTGGTGTACTTGTGCCAGACAGCAAGCATTACCGAGGGGAATGGTATGATTTGACGTCAGCCAAAAAAGCAAAGCGGAAAGATAGGGATAGGCCGGCAATCGAAATGTTGATGATGATGTTCAGATCGGCGGCAAGAGATCGAGCTTTAGTGGAGGGAATTAAGTATGACGGAAAATGAAGCAATTAATTTTTATATAGGAGAAAAAGAGGTAGAAAAGATGAATAAAAAATATTCATGGACAGAAAACGAGACTGACGATATTTGGTATCACGGGAGATTTTCTTCTGTAGATGAATGCATAGAAGATGCTATAAGTTGTGGAAGAAAGCCAGGGGAAAAGATTGTTATAGGGATTTGTGAGGACTATGTTCCGCAGTTGTCAGCAGATATGTTACTGGATCAGGTAAGTGAAAATGCTTATGAAGAAGTCGGGGAGGTTGCGGAAGGATGGCCGGAGTTTGAAGTTCGGAAAGGTTATAAATATGCCGACAAATTGCAGGAAAAAATTAATAAAGCATTCAATGAGTGGTTGTCGGAAACAAAGCAGGTGTCGAGTTTCTATCGTATACAACCATTAGCGGATTTGATGATAATTCCGGATACTCAGCAATGAGAGTAGTATATGGTCAAGAAGATTGGGCGGTAGGAAAGTGAGAAAGAGATTTAGAAATGGAATATAATATAAAATTGGAAGTCTATTTTGAAGTAAAGGACTCAGCGGTATATGGTGGATTGAGTTCGGTAGGATATGCAAGTGCGGAAATTGACAGCTGTAAAATTGACTATGGAAAAGAGGGGATTTTTAATAAAAAAGAACTTATGGAAGAATACATTAAGAGACAGAGAGAAGGAATGGCTGAACTTTGTAAAGTTCCCGTGGAATGTGTAAGGGTAATATCAAAAGAAGAATATGATTGCAATACTGATGTTGATTAAATGAGGAACATTGATGGGTAGGGAAATATTATTTAGGGCAAAACGGATTGATAATGAAGAATGGGTAGAGGGTTGCTTGCTGATTGATTATGTATCAGGTCAATATTTTATCCATGCAAGCGGAAATAGCGTAAATGAAAGTGATAAGGTAAACGAAGATGGATGTTTAAAATTTTTTTCATTTGAAATAGACCCAAAAACCGTCTGCCAGTACACAGGTTTAATAGACGAGACTGAGAAAAAGATTTATGAGGGGGATATTGTAAAAACAAGTCAGTATGGCGTAGATGATGGAAACGGTCATAATTACGCCGGATTTGATACGTTTTCGGTAAAATTTTCAGACGGTGGATTTTGCTTGAAGAATGAATGGCGTATATTTAATTTGCGGCCATTGGGAAATTTTGAGGTTATCGGCAATATTTTTGACGATCCTGAATTGATAGAGGACTAAATGGTGGTGAAGGATATGAGTGATGGGTTAATAATAGACTGCTTCGCCGGCGGCGGCGGGGCGTCAGTCGGTATAGAAATGGCATTAGGCCGGCAGGTAGAGATAGCAATCAACCATGATCCCGACGCCATCTTGATGCATAAAACGAATCATCCAGATACTTTGCATCTGACAGAGGATATATTTAAGGTTGACCTGCAGAAATATGTAAAAGACCGGAAGGTAGCCCTTATGTGGGCAAGCCCCGACTGTACAAGCCACAGCAAAGCAAAGGGAGGCAAGCCTAGAAAACAAGGGCTTCGTATCCTGCCGTGGGCAGTATACAGGCACACAAAGAAGATATATCCGGAAGTGATTATCATGGAGAATGTAGAGGAAATACAACAGTGGGGGCCGTTAGATTCTGGCGGGCATCCGATACCGAAAAGGAAAGGAGAGGATTATAAGAAATTTATTACGGCCATGAAGTCGCTGGGGTATACATTTAACTGTAAGGAGTTGGTGGCCGCAGATTTCGGTGCACCTACGACCAGAAAGCGGTGGTATGCGGTATTCCGGAGAGATGGCAGGGATATTATCTGGCCAGAGCAGACACATAGTAAGACTGCCAAGGCCCATCTTTATAGTTGGGAACAATGCGGAACGTATATAGATTGGTCAGATTTAGGGCGTTCTATCTTTGGAAGGAAAAAGCCTCTTGCAGAGGCAACGCAGGCCAGGATCGCCAACGGGATTGAAAAGTATATCGTAAACAATCCTCAGCCTTACATAGTTAAAAATAAAGAGGCATTAGCCTTTATAATCCAGTACCATGGGGAGACGCGGGCAGGTGATTCACGGGGACAGCGATTGACAGAGCCGATTAAGACGATAGATACCAGTAACAGGTATGGCCTTGTGTCCGCATTTATCACAAAGTTTTATAAAACCGGTATTGGCCAGAGCTGTAAAGAACCGCTTCACACGATAACCGCTTCGCCTGGACATTTTGGATTGGTATCTGCATTTTTGGTTAAATACTATGGAACTGGCGGCGGTCAGCACTTGGGAAGCCCGTTGGGTACGATAACGACAAAAGACCGGTTTGGGATGGTGAATGTAGCGTTTGAGATAGAAGGAGAAACCTATATCATATCAGATATTTTTCTTCGCATGTTAAAACCAGAAGAATTAAAACTAATGCAGGGGTTCCCAAAAGATTATATCATTGATCGGGATTACAATGGGAACCGGTATCCCGTAAGTAAGCAGGTAGCACGGATTGGAAACAGTGTGGTTCCGATTATGGCTCAAAAACTGGTAGAAGCGAATTGCAGTTATTTAAAAATAGGCGAACGGGCGCCCAATATAGGGATTGATGACAGTAAATACCAATGAAGATTTTGTTAAATGGATAAGGGCAAAAAGATGACAATATCATGTAAGGTGTGTAGGTGTAAATATTGTGGGAAGGAAATACGGTGGTTTAAGAGCAGATCAGGGAAGCCTATCCCGTGTGAACCGTGGCGGGTATGCTATAAAATCCCAGAGGATGGAAACGGTTCTGAAACGATTATAACGCTAGATGGAAACATCATATCTGCGGACAAGGTATGGAGTGACAACGCTGACGGTGTGGGATACGTAACCCACTTTGCAGCATGTCAAAGAAATCAGGCTGAAAATGGTGGAGATAATGGAGGTGATACAGATGGCAGCAGGCAGCATGGATGAGGTAATCAGGGAAATCCTGCAAAGTATAGATGCGGTGGCTGAGAAACCTTGTACGAATACATATTGTGGAGATTGTGACGGGGAATGTGCAAGGAAAGGCTGTGGAGGCTATATATCTGGGACGAGCCATGAATCTGGCTAAAGTATTAAGCAGGAAATGGCAGCAGGCAGGTGAAAATATTTTGTAACAAAAAACAGGTAACGGAGAGTATTCTTTGGCGAGAATTCCGTTACCTGTCCACCCAAGAGAATTATACCACATATTTATTCTCTTGGGAATATACAGGAGGGTAAAATTATGGCACAGACAAAGAAAGAGATTCTTAGGGATACGATACTGACGCAGATGCACCCATATCTGAACAGTGAGACGATGGACATACTTAACCAGGTGCTTATTAAGGTATTATATCCTGTGGATGTAATAGAACTGGAAACGTTACCGGCAACCTATGAGACAACAAATGAGTATGTCTTAAAACTATATGAGGTAAAGAAGCTGCCGAAACTCAGCAAACAGACATCCAGATACTATTTGCTTACAATTAATCGCTTTATAGAATTTACCGGAAAGTCGTTGTTAAATGTGACGGACATGGATGTAGAGCTGTATCTTCACGCTTATTCCAAGAAAGGGAACGCAGAGGCCACGGTGAACAATGAACGCCGCAACCTGTCCTCTTTTTTCACCTGGATGCGTAAGAGTCACTTGGTAACCGAAAATCCGGTGGAGAACGTGGAAAAATGGTCTGAGGTTGAGAAACCGATAGATTACCTGAAGGATTGGGAAATGGAAGCGCTGAGGGATGCCTGCAAGGTTAAGAGCAGCAGTAATCTGGTAGATATCGGGGAATACAGGGAATGTCTGAGAGACAGGGCATTATTGGAGTTCCTGCGGAGTACGGCCGTCCGAGTAGGCGAGTGTGTGGCAACCAACAGGGAGAATGTAAATTGGCAGACAGGCGAAGTATTGGTATATGGAGAGAAAACAAAGGCATACCGTACAGCCTGCCTGGACGATATGGCAAAATACCATCTAAAAAAGTATATAGACAGCCGTACAGACGAATATGAAGCATTATTCGTATCGCTTAGGAAGGGGCATGGAAGGATACATAAAACGGGAATCGAAAACGCCCTTCGTTCGATTGCGAGGCGTTCGATACTTACACGTCGGGTATATCCGCATCTTCTGAGAAAGACAACAGCGACGAATATGACAAAGAAAGGCTGTCCGAGAGAGTTAGTGGCCTTTTATCTGGGGCATAAAAATGGGAACACAAAAACATTAAATAAGCACTATGCTGCCACCGATCCGGCGCAGATCACACAGGCTTTCTGGAAGTATGGTGCTGCGGCATAGGAAAACAGAAAGTAGAGTGGTGATATTGAGTAAAACAGAAGGGAAAGCTCTGACATTTAGGGAAGATAATGAGAAGAAGAAAGAATATCTGTGGAGATATCGGGATTCTGTACGTATGATTTCAAGGATTGAATCTGAATTGGTAGAGATTCGGGGGATGCGACTTGGAAGGGCGATTACTTATAATGGTTTACCATCAGGGGCGGGACAGTCAGATTTGTCGGATTATGCTGCAGAGTTAGATAGGATGGAACGAGATTTAGTAAATGAACGTTATAATCGGATTAAGCTTTATATGGATATATCCGGTAGGATTAAGAAATTAAAAAATCAAAATGAGAGTGACGTGCTATTTTACCGATATGTAAAGGGACTTGACTGGTGGGAGGTTGCAGAAAAAATAAAGTATTCTGAACGTCAGGTGCACCGTTTCCATGGAAAAGCGTTGGCGCATTTGCAGATTCCGAAAGAAATAAAAGATGTCATAGAATGTCAGTCCAATCTGTGATATTGTGATATCATCAGAAAGCAAAGAAAGAGGCAGCAGTCAGTAATGGCTTGCTGCTTTTTTAATAGATAAGAGAGGTGGTGGGATGCCGAGAGCCAGAAGCCCGAAGCGGGACGAGGCATATAAGATGTGGCTTGACTCGAACGGGAAAACGAAATTAAAAGACATCGCTTCTGCCCTTGGCGTATCAGAATCCCAGGTACGGAAGTGGAAAAACCAGGACAAATGGAATAGTAACGTTACTAATCAACCGAATGGTAACGTTACCAAACGAAAACGGGGTAACTATCAGGGTAATCACGAGGAAACGAATCAGGCGGTTGAACAGGTCATAGAAAACACCGAATTAACAGATAAACAGAGGCTTTTCTGCTTATATTATATCCGGTGCTTCAATGCCACAAAGGCATATCAGAAAGCCTATGAATGTGGCTATGAAACGGCAATGGTTAATGGTTCAGACTTACTAAGAAATACTAAGGTAAGAGAAGAAATCCTGCGCCTGAAGCAGAACCGCCTAAACCGCGAGATGCTGGATGAGTCGGATGTGTTCCAGTGGTATCTGGATATAGCGAGAGCAGACATCAAAGATTATGTAGAATTTGGCAATGAAGAAATCTCCGTGACAGATAAGCAGGGCAATGAGCATACCATAAAGGTATCGAATGTAAACATTAAAAATGATACAGAAGTGGACGGTATCCTTATCTCCGAGATATCGAAAGGAAAAGACGGAGTAAAGGTCAAGCTGCCGGACAAACTCAAGGCAATGGAATGGATCGCAGACCACATGAACCTTGCTACCGAAAAGCAGAGGGCGGAAATTGAGGTTCTTAAGGCAAAGGTAAAAGATAATAGTCATGCATCCGCAGAAGATAAGGTTAAAAAGCTGTTTGAAGCGATTGGGGGCGTCTTAGATGCTGAGTCTGAATAAAATATATTCCCCCAAGCAGATAGAAGTATTAAAAGCCTGCCGATCCTCAGATTGGTTCATGCTAATCAACCACGGCGCCAAAAGAAGCGGTAAGACCCAGGTTGATAATGACCTGTTCATTCAGGAGTTAATGAGGGTGCGCGGTATTGCGAATAGTCTGGGAATAGACGTCCCACAGTACATTCTGGCCGGTTATTCCCTTGGAAACATTCAGGACAATATCCTTACAGAATTATCGAACAAATACGGCTTTGAATTTAAATTCGACAAATACAACAATTTCACCCTGTTCGGTGTAAAGGTAGTACAGACCAGTCATGGTTCCATCAGCGGTTTGGGGCGAATCCGCGGTATGACATCCTTTGGCGCCTATATCAACGAGGCTTCTTTGGCGAACCAGGAAGTATTTGACGAAATCAAGGCAAGGTGCAGCGGCCCAGGCGCTCGGATTATTGCAGATACGAATCCCGATCATCCAGAACACTGGCTGCTTAAGGATTACATTGAGTCAAAGGCAGGTGGAATCGTGAGTTTCCATTTCCAACTGGACGACAATACCTTTCTGGATGAACGGTATATTCGGGAGATTAAGGAAACAACACCGAAGGGGATGTTTTATGACCGTGGTATCCAAGGACTATGGGTATCCGGTGAAGGAGTGGTATATCCGGCATTTGACAGAAATGTCCATGTAATCACGGCAGAGCAGGCAAAGAGAATCATCTTTGACCGGTATCTGGCAGGCGTTGACTGGGGATGGGAACATTTTGGCGCGATTGTGACAATCGGTGTAAAAGGAGATTCCTACTACGTTATCGAAGAACATGCAGCACAGCATAAATATATCGGTGAATGGATTCAAATAGCAAAGGATATTATCAGGCGGTATGGTAATATCCCTTTTTATTGCGATCCGGCACGGACAGAGCATATAGCCGCGTTTCAAAAAGCGGGTATCAATGCATACCTGGCAAATAATAGGGTTTTATCTGGGATTGAAGAAGTTGCCACTCTGATGGAGAGGCAGCAGTTCTTTATCGTATACGAACAATGCCCGCGCTTCCGAGAAGAAATTTACAAATATGTGTGGAAGAAGAACACGGGCGAACCGCTGAAAGAAAATGATGATGTGCTGTGTGCGATCAGGTATGGAATCCATTCTGATAAGACTGTCAGCACCATACAATCTCCGGAAGAACGGATGAAGAAAGCAAAGAAGATAAGGGGGATGTTATAGGATGGAAGAATTCAAGGTAAATGAATTTGAGCATGGCACAGACCGAACCATATATCATACACACAGGAATATGCAGCAGGCTTATGGGCCTGAGGCAAATTTTCATTATCGGGCGAACAACGCTGATGAGGTCCTGGGTGACTTAAACAAGCTAATAAATATGATCCAGAACCATTATCAGGTACAGTGCCCGCGGCTTGCTTCCCTGGATAATTACATGAAAGCAAGGAACGACGGGATTTACAATGATGAATGTAGGAGGACGGAAGAAGGGAAGGCCGATCACAGGGCAGCCCACAATTTTGCCAAGATTATTAATATCTTTGACGTCGGCTATAACACGGGGATACCCATTAAGAAGGCCAGTGATAATGAACAGATTAATGAGCTGGTGAAGGAATACGACAGGCAGAATGACATCGAAGCATTAGACAGTGAGCTGTGGCGGGATTTCCGAAAATACGGAAGGGCCTATGAATTACAGTATCGAAACCAGAACGACGAAGATTGCTCCGTAATCAGCAATGTTTTTGAAACCTTTGTCTGCTATGGCCTGGATGTTGAACGGACGCCGCTTTTTGCAGTCAGATACCCTAAATATTGGACGGGTATGGAGGAACGAACGACAGTAATCGTATATACGGAAACGGAAATTATTACCTATAAGCCCTGTTCCTTAATCATGATGGTGCTGGAGGAGGATAAACGGGAGGATCATTATTGGGGAGAGGTTCCTGTCACCGAGTATTCGCCGGACAGATACCGGCAGGGAGGCTATGAAGATGTGACGCCCCTGATAGATTTGTATGATGCTGCCCAGTCAGACACCGCGAATTATATGACCGATTTTAATGAGGCTACCTTAGTGATTTCTGGAGATTTGGATCGTGACCGGTACTCTGTCAAAGAAATCATTGAAATGAAGAAAGCGAACTTGTTACTTCTTGAAAGCGGAATCAATCCGGATGGCAGCAGGACCCAGACGGAAGCAAAATACGTATATAAACAGTATGATGTAAACGGTGCAGAGGCGTATAAGGAACGGATTCAGAAGGACATTCACAAGATTTCCTTTGTGCCGGATTTGACCGATGAGGCTTTCAGTGGGACCCAGTCGGGGGAGGCTATGAAGTATAAGCTGTTTGGCTTCCAGCAGATGTCAAAGACCAGCCAGAGGGGATTTAAGAAAGGGCTGGTTCGCAGGTATCGCCTTCTTCTGAACATCAAGAATTATGTGAACGAAGCGGATAACACGAACCTGGGAGATTTCACAATCACATTTACCCCTAATCTTCCCAAGGCTGTCTTAGAGGAATTAAAAGCACTCTCCGACGCAGGAACGGAATTTAGCCAGGAAACCCTTCTTGAACTGGCATCTTTCGTAGAGGATGCGCAGGCGGAGTTAGACAGAGTGAAGGAAGAACGTAAGAACGAGCAGGAGACGGTTATCGACCAGAGAATGTTTGGAGTTGGTGCAAATGGACAGTCACGAATACTGGAGGAACAGAGAACGAGAGCAGTTGAAGCATAATATTACCGATGAGGCAGAATACCGCAAACACATCGGGGATATCTATGCTTATATGATGGAACAGATCCAGAAGGAAATCAACGGATTCTATGCGAAATATGTGAAGAAGGAGGGTATTACACTATCAGAGGCAAAGAAACGGGTTTCTAAGCTGGATATTGAGGAATATGGGCGCAAGGCTGCTAAATATGTAAAAGATAAAGATTTCTCTGACGAGGCAAATGAGGAAATGCGCCTTTACAATGCAACCATGAAAATCAATCGGTTAGAAATGCTGAAAGCAAATATTGGCCTGGAATTGGTGGATGGATTTAACGACCTGCAGAAATATTTTGAAAAGATTCTAACAAAGAGAACCTTAGAAGAATTCAAAAGACAGGCCGGAATCTTAGGCAATACAATCCTGGATAACGAGAAGGCGGCACATGCGATTGTAAATGCTTCCTTCCACAATGCCAAGTTTTCAGACAGGGTTTGGCTCTATCAGAATATGCTGAAAGCGGAACTGTCTAAGCTGTTACAGACAGGGCTGATACAAGGGCGGCATCCAAGGGTTTTAGCAAGACATCTGGTTAAGCTGTTCGGAGTCAGGCGGGTGGATGCAGAGAGGTTGATGTGTACAGAGCTTGCCAGGGTGCAGACAGAGGCACAAAAGCTGTCATTTGAAAGGAATGGATATGATGAGTATGAGTTTATCGCATTAGATACCGCTTGTAAGATTTGTAAGGCGATTAATGGAAAGCGTTTCAAGGTAAAGGATATGATGCCAGGGGAAAACGCGCCGCCTATGCATCCGCGTTGTAGGTGTAGCACGGCTGCATATATGGACCGGAATGAATTTGAGCGTTGGCTGAGTGAGAAAGATGAGATGAAACTATCAATACCTGATGAGATATATGCAAAATCTGGAATGAGCAGTAAGACGCGAAATAAAATAAATCAGGCGATACATAAATTAGAGCAGGAGTATAATGTATATTTAGATAGATTGGAAGGCGGCCATCTTGGAACAAGGGATTTATTTATAAGCGGAGGATTTGTAGATAATGACGGCGTATTGAAACATTCGATTGTGTTTAATTATGATATTGATTACGAAGAAGTTGAACGCAGAATGAAACTGATGTATAATAAAAAGCAGATGGCAGGGAAAAGTTTTGAAGATTATTTGGCTCATGAATTTGCCCATATCTTACCCTTTCAAAACTGTGTTACTGCTGAAGAATATCAAGACCTTCGCAATGACCTGAAGAATCAATTTGTCAGTGGTGTGTCAGGATATGCGGATAGAAGCAGGGATGGGGCTGAAAGCCTTGCAGAAGCGTTTGTCAGGTACAGGAATGGAGAGGAGATACCGGATGAATCAAGAGAACTCATTCAAAGATACATTACTCCTTGGCGGAGATAAATTTACATTGCCGAAGTGTATGGTATGTAAGAAGCTGATTGGTGATGGTAATGATGATACGGTTATATGTAGCGCATTTCCTGAGGGTATACCGGATCATGTAATGTGGGAACAAGAAGATGTGGAGTGTAATAACGGAATAAAGTTTGAAAAAGTGTAGATGCCACCAGTCGTTAAGGCCGGTGGTTTTCTTATACCCATTTTTAAGGAGATACAGCATGAAGTTAATTGAATATGGGGAGAACTCCTGTCAGGGTATGTTCCTGACCTCCCCAGAACAACCGGAAGGTACGGCGAAAGGCTGTGCCTTATTTTAATTCCATAGGTAGGATGGAAAATTTTGAAAAACCTCTTGAATTATGTCATGACATAAATTATAATAAGATTACAGTTAAGAAAGAACTTAACAAGTAAGGCAGGCAAGTAGCCAGAAAGGAGAACTTATGGTGGATATGGGAATGACAGATAAGCAGTTTAATGGGTTTGTTAGATTTCTCTTGGATGCATTGAAAGAAGCTAGAGAAGAAAAAGAAGATGATAAGAAAGATGAGAAAATTTCTAAAATCATCGATAATCTTCAAAAGACATTAGAAGATTAAAAAGCCTCACTTGATAAACAAGCAAGGCAACTAACCCATATCGGGCGGCACTTGCCGCCGTCCGATTCAAACAAATAATAGCATTTGTTTGATAAAATGGCAAGAGTCAAGAGGTGATTTCGGTAGACACGAAAAAAAAGGGTAGACCGACAGACAATCCTAAAAGTTATAGAGAAAGTTTTAGACTATCTGAAACAGATATGGCAAAAGTTAAATTTTGTATAAAAGAAACAGGAATGAGTAAAACAGATATAATGAGAATGGGAATTGATGAGGTCTACCAGAAAATAAAAAAATAAGAAACACTCGACAACCTACCAAGCCAACCGAGTGAATCAGCGAAGCGGAATCCAATTCAGATATGTATAACGATAAATGAAAATGGAACGGTACAGCAAATTTAGTACAGGACACCACTCAGAAAGGGGTGGTGTTTTTCTATGGAGAAAACTTGATAGAGGAGGTGATTCATCTTGATTGAGGTAAGTGTCCGAAAGGACGGAATCACAGTCACGGGCCATTCTTGGTACGACCAGCATGGCAGGGATATCGTGTGTGCTGGCGTAACCGCATTATTACAGACTTTGCTCAAATCCATTGAAGATTTGACAGAGGATACAATCGAATACGAAATATCGCCTGGAAAGGCTGATATAAAATATGGGAATCTGTCAGAGGAATCAAAAACTCTGGTAGATTCCTTTTTCCTTGGTATCTGCATGATATCCAAAGAATTTCCGGACTATGTCCAAATAGCTTAAAAGAAAGAGAGGTATCAGAAATGTGTAACAAAGTAGTAAAGGTATTGATCGCAGAAACACGGCGGAAACCATCCCCTTTATACAGTGGTTTGCAGTTATTTGCTGACGCAGGAGGAGACACTGGTGGCGGTGATTCCGGTGAAGATGATGATTCTGAAGATGATGAAGACAATGACGGGGACGGAGATGGCGGCCGTGGGAACGGCAGTCAGAATCAGATGTCGTTTGATGATTTTCTCAAACAGAAAGGGAACCAGTCGGAATTTGATAAGCGGGTGCAGGAGGCTGTGGATCGGGCTGTCAGTACTGCACAGACGAAATGGCAGTCTATGACGGATGACAAGCTGTCCGAGGCTGAGAAACTGGCGAAGATGACTAAAGATGAAAGGTTGGAGTACATCCGGCAGAAGGAACGAAAGGAGTTTGAAGAAGAAAAGGAGGCTTTTGAGAAGGAGAAGCTTCTGGTTGAAATCACCAAGGAACTCCAAACGCAGGCCCTTCCGGTTGCTTTTGCGGATTTCCTTGTAACTATCTCTGACGCCGAAAAAATCAAGGATGCGATTTCTGGGATTAAGAAGGCGTGGGATGCAGAGATTTCAGAGGCGGTTAAGTCAAAAGCCAGACAGTCAACGCCGCAGGAGGGCGGTCAGGTGATTGAAAACAGAAGGGGCTTATCATCCATCAGGAAGATGGCAAGCGAAAACAGGATTATTAAGAATTAGGAGGATGCAGGAAAATGAACAGAAACAAGAATTTAAAGACAAGATTGCAGCTATTTGCACAGACGTGGAATCCAGACCGTGTAACTGTATTTGAGCATAAGGACGGCTCTATTCCAGAGAAACACCAAACCTTGATTTTAAAGGAAATCATGGAAAACAGCAAAGTAATGCAGCTTGCGAAATACGAGGAAATGGATTCAAAGGAGAAGAAATTTGAATATTTCGCAAAAGGACCAGGTGCATACTGGGTAGGTGAAGGAGAGAAGATTAAGACGTCAAAAGCTCAGTGGCTGCAGGTGAAGATGGTCGCAAAAAAATTGGGCGTTATTATTCCATGCTCAAGAGAATTTCTGCATTATAAAATGTCTGATTTCTTTGAGGTTATGAAGCCGAAGATTGCAGAGGCATTTTATAAAAAATTCGATGCCGCGGCAATCCTGGATAAAGAGAACCCATTCCTACATGCGGTTGAAAAGTCCGTATCGGCTACGGGAAATGTGGTTGACGGGGACCTTAGTTATGACCATATCCTTGAATTAGAGGATTTGCTGACAAATGAGGATTATGACGTCAATGCCTTCATTTCCACGAAGAAGAACAGGAGTATGCTGAGAAATTCCCACAGGATTGAGAACGGTGTTGTTGTAGAGAGTCTGTATGACAGGGCAAATAATACGCTGGACGGACACCCGATGGTGGAAATGAAAGCCTTGGATAAAGGCACAATCTACGCAGGGGATTTTGACTATATGTATTATGGGATTCCTTACGGGATGAGCTACAAGATTTCCGAAGAAGCGCAGTTGTCTACGCTTACCAATGCGGACGGAACTCCGGTGAACCTGTATGAGCAGGAATTGGTAGCGCTCAGGGTTACCATGGATGTGGGCTTTATGATTGTGAAGGATGAGGCATTTGCAAAGCTGACATGTGGAGGCTTGGGAGAGTTAAAGGTAACCAGTGCGGCAGGTACAGAGACAGGCGATACGAAGATTACGGTTTCCCCTGCGGTTACAAGTGGAAACTCATATAAGTACAAAACGGGGGAAATGCTGGATGTGCCTGTGAAGGGGCAGAACGTAAAGAACTGGCCGGTGTGGGACGGCTCTGCCGATATTAAGGCTGCTTCTGGAAATGACATTGTAATTGCCGAGTGCGACGCTTCCTACTATGTGGTAAACGCAGGGAAGGCAACGGTTGTAAGCGCAGAATAGGAGGCATCAGGATGTTAAAGGACTTGAAGTTACTGTTAGGCATAGATCCGGAGGATAAGACCCAGGATAAGAAACTGCAATGGATTTTGAAATCTGCCAGGGCAAGGCTTAAGGTTTTGCTTGGCGGCCTGGACCCGCCTCCTGAGATGGGGCATATCATTACGGAGGTTGCGGTCATTCGGTTCAACCGTATTGGTTCGGAGGGAATGACGATCAACAACGTAGAAGGGGAGGACCAGCATTTTAGCAGCAGCGATTTCTCTGGGTTCATGGATGAGATTCATGCCTGGCTGGATACGCAGAACCCCAATAGCCGAAGGGGAGGGTTTCGGTTCTTATGAGATTCGATACACCGGTGTATTTTCAGAGGATAGAGCAGGGGCCATACAACGAAGAAACCGGAAACTATGAGCAGGATTCCATCATTGAGGACATGCGGTATGCGAATGTGACAAGCGCAGGGACAGAAGCCTTGAAGCTGGTTTATGGAGAGCTTCGCCAGGGCTGCAAAGTGGTGCGTTTACAGACGCATTATAAGCCGGCGTTTGACAGCATCCGTATTGGGGGAAAAACCTACCAGGTGGATTCTTCCAGGAAGCTGAGAAACAAACATGTGTTTATAGTGAGTGAGGTGCAGTAGTGGTTGTCAAGATAAAAGGGGTGAAGGAATTAAAAATCGCTCTGAAAAGAAATGCAGAGATGGAGGCTGTTAAACGGGTTGTCAAGCAGAATGGTGCAGAGCTTCAGGGAAAGGCGCAGAGAAACGCGCCTGTGGATACGGGGAATTTAAAGAGGAGTATCCGGCTTCAAATCAAGGATAAAGGGCTGACAGCCGTATCGGAAGCAACTGCGGAGTATGCGCCTTATGTGGAATGGGGGACCAGGTATATGAGTGCACAGCCGTATATGAAGCCTGCTTTTTATGTGCAGAAAGAACAGTTCAGGTGGGACTTGGATCGGCTTGTAAAGTGAGGTGAGGCGGATGGACCCGCAGCAGGAGTTATTTACCAGACTTTTAACGGAGATACGAAAAAAGGGGTATGACGTGTATGATGACGGGCTTCCGGCAGAGGGTACGCCATATCCTTTTATTTATCTGGCAGACAGCCAGCAGACGGACCATGTCATTAAGGGCGCTGTATTTGGAAATGTATATCAGACAATCCATGTATGGCATAACAACCCGAAAAAGCGGGGGACAGTATCCGCAATATTGTTGGATGTCAAGGGAATCTGCTGGAATATCAGAAAAACAAAGAATTTTTTGTGGTGTCCCATGAATACGAGCCAGAGGATTCTGCCGGATAACACCACAAAGCGTCCCCTTCTTCATGGGGTACTGGACACAGAATTTAGATTTTATTAGGAGGCGAGAAAAGATGGAAAAACCAATCTTAGGAAAAGATAAGATTTTGAAATTCAGAAGGCTTGCGGATAGGGAAAAGGAAGGCGCGGCAAGGCTTGCATTGCAGATAGAGCATACAATCCAATATGAAGCGAACGCAGATTCTAAAATGACGAAGGACGGACCAATCAATTACAGCGGCGGTGTGAACACGACGATAGAAATGTCTGCCGTATCCACCAGGGACGACGTAAATAACATGTTGAGACAGGCGGTATTGAAGCAAGAGCTATTGGAAGTGTGGGAGATTGATGTTGGGGCAGAGCCAAATGAAAAGGGCGAATATCCGGCGAAATATGGACGCGGGCTTTTATCCGAGTGGGAGGACCCTGCAAACGTGGAGGAGGCAGCACAGTTTTCGACCACATTTAACGTGGATGGGGCACTGCAGGACGGGTATGTAAGTGTTCCGGATGCAGAAATCAGGGAGGTACAGTATGTGTTCCAGAGTACAGATGCCGCGGCCTCCGGTAGTTCAGTCCAGGGCATGGGAGAAGCAGATGCAGGTGCAGGTGATTAATGGGTGCGCCATGTTATAGCGCACTCTTTTCATGTGAAAAACAAAAATGAGATTAGGGAGGTAAACAGGCTGTGATGACGTTAGAAATGAATGGTCGGGTATGTGAGTTGAATTTTGGGATTGGGTTCGTGCGTGCGCTTGATGAGAAATACTATCTGGAATCCGGCAGCGGGATGCGTTTTGGCAATGGTTTGGAATCAAAGGCCCCGATGCTGCTGACAGGGGATGCGCTTACGCTTGCTGAGTTTATCCATATGGGTACGGCGAAAATGGGAGATAAAAGGCCGACGCTTAAGGAGATTGACGATTTTGTTGACAGCGCGGAGGATATTAAGAAGGTTTTCAGCGACGTGGTGGACGAGTTAAAAAAGTCAAATGCCTGCAAGATCAAGATGGAGAACCTGGAGGCAGAGCTGAAGAAGGCCGAAGAAAATCTGCAGGCAAAAGACCGAAAACAGAAGAAGTAGAAGCCTCCAGGGATACTTATGAGAATATTGTTGTGAACTGCCTGCGTTTCCTTGGTATGTCTGATTTCCGTGAGATTGATGCCATGACGCTGTATGAATACGATTTGCGAATGAGGGCTCACAGGCTACAGGGGATTGACAAGGAGTATGAGGTCCATCTGCAGGCGTGGGCCAATTATACCGTTCAGGCCACCAGGAGGCAGGGGAAAGATAAGGTTGTCCCAATCTATAAGACATTCAAGCAGTTTTTTGATTATGAAAAATATGTCAAGGAAGCGATGGGCGTTAGCAAGTCACGGGTGCAGGAGGAAAGGCTTAGGAAGGTTGCTTTAAGAGTACAGGAGTATGAAAGGAGGCGGCTGGCCGATGGAGAATTATAGTGTGCAGGCAGTCCTGAGTGTGGCTGACAGATCATTTACAACGAAAATGCAGAAAGCGGCGGATACGGTAGAAGCATTGGACACCGGAAGCCAGAAGGCCGCAAAAAGCGTCATGGACATCGCGAAAGGCATAGGGGTGTTCAAGGCGCTTTCGATTGCAGGAAATACATTACAAAATTCTTTAGGCGGCGCGGTTGATCGTTTTGACACCATGACGCGGTTCCCAAAGGTTTTACAACAGATGGGGTACAGTGCGAACGAATCGAATACGTCGATTAAGACCCTGTCAGAAGGAATTCAGGGGTTGCCCACATCTCTTGACGGGATTGCAGCTTCCACCCAGAGGATTGCCGTCCTGACGGGGGATTTAGATAAGGCGACCAACACAGCCCTTGCCTTAAATAATGCCTTCCTTGCGTCAGGCGCAACCTCCGCAGATGCAGAGAGAGGATTAACGCAGTATGTTCAAATGCTGTCAAAGGGGTCTGTGGATATGGAATCCTGGCGGACATTACAGGAAACGATGGGATACGCCTTGAGTGAGACTGCAAAGCAGCTTGGGATAACAAGTGGCAATAGCCTGGAATTATATGATGCAATTCAAAATGGCGAGATAACATTTGATAGATTCAACAGTGCTCTAATTAAGTGCTCAACGCAGACAGGCGGTTTTGCTGAAAAAGCCCAGACGGCAAGTGCAGGAATTAAAACCTCTTTTACTAATTTGGGGATTTCTGTCACAAGGGGAATGGCGAATACAATCCAGTCTGTGGATGATGCCCTTGGGAAATTGAACGGTTCTTCGATTGATGGAATTATTAATTCGCTGAGTAAGAAGATTGATGTTTTTTTCAGTGGGGTTTCAACGGGGGTCGGGGTTGTAATCCAGTCTTTAGATATGTTGGGGCCTTCCCTTGCAGTTGCGGCCAGTGGTTTTGTAGCGTTTAAAACAGCAATGGCGGTACAGGATCAGTGGCGGGCGATACAGTCCGCTGCGGAAGGCGCAAAGAGTACGATAGACGCCTTCCGCAACGCAGAGCAGTTAGCTACAGACGCGATGAAGGCGCAGGAATTGGCAGCAGGCGCATTGGCAAGGGCAGAACAAACAGGGGCAATCGCAAAGAAAGCCGCTGTGGCTGCGCAGGAGGCCGAAACCATAGCAAGAATATCCTCTACAGAGGCAATGCAGGCAAGGACAGTGGCAGAACGGGCAACGGCAGCAGCGA
>OFGA01000875.1_pt1 | contig 22707 bp, 25 predicted proteins | sample 1521471 | NCBI WGS metagenome assembly OFGA01 (sample SAMEA3504086, study PRJEB24116) | mouse gut metagenome | biome: mouse gut; feature: mouse-associated habitat; material: faeces | place: Denmark | collected 2011
CGGGCCCTGGAGCGCACAAAGCTCGACATCGGCATTTTCGTGTCACCCCTGCCGGTTGTGACTGAAGAAGGGGTTGTGACATATTCATCCAAGTAAGTAATCAATACCAAAAAGAGGAGTCGATAATGTATGAAAATGGACAAGGTAGCCGGGAGCGGAAACGACGAATTTTATACACCGGAATATGCCGTTGCCCCAATTATGAAGTACATCAAAAAGCAGGGAGCAACGATTTGGTGTCCGTTCGACACAGAGAAAAGCCTCTTCGTCAAGATGTTTCGGGAGGCAGGCTATAACGTGATTGCGACTCACATTCAGAACGGGGATGACTTCTTCCAGATCGACGTTCCGAGGTGCGACTACATAATCAGTAACCCGCCCTACTCCATGAAAAGCAAGGTTTTTAATAGGCTTTTTGAGATCAACATACCATTTGCAATGCTGGTTGGAGTGGTCGGCCTGTTCGAGAGCCAGGAGCGGTTTGAGATGTTCCGAGACCACAGTTTTGAGATCATGTATATGAACCGACGGATAGCATATTTCAAAAGCTACACAGAGCAGAAGCCATCTCTAAACCCACCGTTCAGTAGTGTCTACCTTTGCAAGGGGATGCTTCCGAAGCAAATTTGCTTTGAAGAAATCAACAAAAAGGCTTCATAGATTATGGAGGAGATGCGACTTATGGCAAGAGCAAAAAGCCCGCCTGACCTGGACCGACGCTCCAACGCGATTGCGCGGGCGAAGGATCGGCTGGGCATTACAGTCCCCGATTCCATGATCGAGGCGGCTGAAAAACTGACCGCTCAAAAGGTCAAGGTCAAGGGACTGCCGGCGGATTACTTCTTCCTCCTGCTGGAGGATGAGATCGTAGACGCCTGTATCCGGGCGGCCATCAACGAGAGGTGTGCTAGATGTGCATGATATGTCACCAGAGCCCTTGCCACCCGAGCTGTCCGAACGCTCCTGATCCCCCGGCGGTCTACACTTGCCAGCATTGTGGGGAGCCCATCACCGAGGGGGATGAGTACCTGGAGATCGACGGCGACTATTACCACCTGGAGGACTGCGCCAGCGACGCGGCGATGAACATTCTGCTGAACAAGTGCGGGGCCCGGACCGGGGTTGCGGAGGTGGATGATCCGTGGTAACTGCTCTCCCTGACACCTCAAAAGAGCTGACGTTTGATGAGGCAAAGCACATCTACCGGCTGAAGGGGATCATCGTTCCAAGTGTGACCCAAGTGATGCAGCCCTTGTCCGATGAGACCTACCGGGGTGTGGAGGCCAAAGTGCTCCGGCGGGCCGCCGGGAAGGGAACGGCGGTGCATAACGCTATTGAGAATTACCTGACCTTCGGCATCGAGGACGTTGACCCGGACCACGCCGGTTATTTCACGGCCTTCCTGAGATGGTTTTCTGAGTACAACCCCCGGGTCATCGCCTCTGAGTACCGGCTGTACCACAAATTCATGGGGTATGCTGGAACGGCCGACCTGATCTGCGTCATTGGCGGGAAGCTGTACGTCATCGACTACAAGACCACCCAGCGAATTGAGGAGCTGCTGGTGAGGGTCCAGCTCAAAGCATATTCCCAGGCCCTTGGCAGTTTGGGGGCAGAACCGCAAAGGGCGGCCTCGCTCCACCTGAAGAGGGACGGCACTTTTGACTTCCAGACACACGACGGAGGGGCGGAAAGCTGGCAGGTGTTCAGCTCCCTCCTGACGGTGCTGAGGTACAAACAAAAAATTAGTAGGAGGTAATCAATCTATGGCAAAGGAAACTGTTGTGGCCCAGGTTGGGCAGCCCACCGGCGAGAACGAGTTGGCTATCCGCGAGGAGGTGTCCGGTGTCACGATCCAGGTTGAGGGCATGACCGTTGATTCTGAGGAAGCCTACCTGATGGCGGCCGAGCTGGGGACCGCGATCAAAACTCAGGCCAGGAAGGTCGCGGAGTTCTTCGCCCCCATGAAGAAGCGGGCCAGTGACGCTCACAAGGAAATCTGCGCCCGCGAGAAGATGATGCTCTCCCCCCTCCAGGCGGCCGAGCGGGAGCTGAAGAACAAGATGGGAACCTTCAGGCTGGAGGAGGACCGGCGCCGCCGGGAAGCTGAGGAACAGGCCAGACGGGCCGCCCAGGAAGCACAGCGCCTCAAAGAAGAGGAAGCCCTGGCGCTGGAGTCCCAGGGGCGCTTCGAGGAAGCCAGCTCCGCCCTGGCTGAGGCCGAGATTGCAGAGGGCGTTGTCAAGACCGGCGTGTATGCCCCCGCCCCTCAGAAGGCGGCGGGTGTTTCTGTGTCCAAGGATTGGGCCATTACGAAGATCGACCACAAACAGGTCCCTGTGGAGATTGCCGGCGCTGTCATCCGGCCGGTGGATGAGGCGGCCATCATGCGGCTGATCCGCGCCACCAAGGGCGGCATCGTGATCCCCGGGGTCGAGTACGCCGAAAAGGCGAGAATGAGTTTTAGGGGGAAATAATTATGAGTCAAGCTATGAGCAGAGCAGAAAGCAATGCGCTGTCCGTTGTCTATGAGGTCGCCGGGACCCAAGTGGCCCTGGACCTCCCGTTCGTAAAGAGATACCTGGTCCGGGGCAAGAGTGAGCTTGTGAGCGATCAGGAAATTGTTCTCTTTATGAACACCTGCAAGAGTCAGGGCATGAATCCCCTGGTCAACGGTGAGGTTTACCTGATTAAGTACAGCAAGGATGATCCGGCGCAGATCGTGGTCGGCAAGGGGACATATCTCCGGCGGGCCGTCGAGCACCCGGACTTCCTCCATAAGGAGGACGGCATCCTGGTGATGAGGGGCGATGAGATCATCAAGAAGGAGGGGTGCTGCCCGTATCCCGGGGAGAAGCTGCTGGGTGGCTGGTGCCGGATTACCTACCTCCGGGGCCAGGCCGAGCGGACCGCCTACAAGGAAGTCTCCCTCGCTGAATACGACAAGAACATGGCGAACTGGAAGTCCAAGCCCGCCACGATGATTAACAAGGTCGCCGTGAGCCAGTGCTGCCGGGAAGCCTTCCCGCGTGAATACCAGGGGACCTACTCCGAGGATGAGATGGTGGCGGCCGGTGCAATCCCCGCCGATTACACGGTGCTGGACGGCGACGGTGACGGTGGCGATCCGCCCCCGGACGATGATCCGGTCATATCTCAGGGCCAGCGTCAGGCGCTCTTCAAGATGGCCCATGACCACTTCGGCCAGGAAGAGGGGAACAAGATCATCCTGAAGTTGATCGGTGAACACGGGCTGAGGAGCACTACTGGCATGACAACCTCCGTTTACAACGCGGTCACATCCGCGCTCATGCAGGTCATTGAGAGCCTTGCCGGAGAAGGCGGCGGGGAAGGCCAGCAACCCACCGAGCCCAATGAGGGCCAGTGATACTCCAGGGGGACGGTCATCGTTTTCTTGATGAAGGCAGGTGATTAAATGGCCTGGATCAGCGTTCACGATCACGTTGACGGGAAAAAGTTGCGGCGGATGTCCAAAATGCTGAATTGTTCTAAAGCGGAGTCCCTGGGCATCCTGAACTTCTTGTGGTTTTGGGGACTCAATAATGCGGATGAAAACGGCAGGATCGAGGACGCCGACAGGGACGATATTGCCGAGGTTTTATCAGGTAAGACCCAGCTTCCACTTGAAAACGTGGTGGATGTGCTCTTTTCCTCCGGTTGGTTGGATAACGTGGAGGGCTGCATATACCTTCACGACTGGTCAGACTGGCAGGAGCAATGGTACAAATTCCGCCGGAAAAAGGACTATGACGCCCAACGGAAACGGCTTGAACGCTCCAGAAAAAGCGGAGGCTCAGGGCATGGACCATCCCCGCAGGAGGAACCGGAAGCACCGCCCCCTGACGGATCAGACAGTCCAACTCCGTCCACGGAGGAGCAGGCTCAGGAATCTGCACAGCCAAGGAAAAAACCGAAGCGGGAGACTGTTCGGATGGCCGAGTTTGTCCACCTGACCAAGCGCGAGTACCAAAAGCTGTGCGATGACTATGGAGAAAAGGCTGCAAAGCTGATGATCCGGGAGCTGGACCTATACAAGGGGTCCAAAGGGAAGGCGTATAAGGACGATTACCGGGCGATTCTGAGCTGGGTCGTTGACCGCGTGAAGGAGAAATACCCCGGTGCGATTGAGCAGAAATCCTCCATTGAGGGGAATCCGTTCAAACAATTTGAAGGGGGTGACGGCTGATGCCGGATATGACAGACTTCATGCGATCCCTGGCGGCCAGAAGTCTGGAAAGCCAGAAGCGGGATGCCGAGAAGGCCAGCGGCCCTCCAGACTATACCGGTGAAGATGGGCTCCTCTACTGTGGGAAGTGTCACTCCAGAAAGCAAATGTGGCTCAAAAACGATTTTTTCCCCGAGCCTATGCTGGTGGCAACAAGCTGTGACTGCATGAAAGAGGCAGAGGAGCGGCGGCGCAAGGAAGAGGAGTACCAGCGCGATATGGATAAAATCGAGCGGCTTCGGCTCAGTTCCATGATGGACAGCAAGTTCAGCGCGGCCACCTTCGACGCCTTCCAGCAGACCAAAAACAATGCGCGTAACCTTCGGCTCTGCCGCCGGTATGCTGAGAATTTCGACGAAATGATGACCAAAAACCAGGGGTTGTTGTTTTATGGAGATGTCGGGACCGGCAAAACCTTCTCGGCTGCCTGTATTGCAAACTATTTGCTCAACAGGAAGATTCCCACGGTAATGACTTCATTCGTCAAGATCATCGGCAACGCCGATCTGAGAAACAGGGAAGAGTCTATGTACTTCACCGACAGGCTGAACCGGGCCAAGCTGCTGATTATTGATGACCTGGGAGCAGAACGCGGTACGGACTATGCCCTGGAGCGTGTCTATGACATCATCGACAGCCGATACCGCTGTAACAAGCCGCTGATCGTGACCACCAATCTGAAGCTGGACGAATTGAAGCACCCGCCCGATCTGGCCCATGCCCGTATCTATGACCGGATTTTAGAACGCTGCGCCCCTATCCTCTTTGCCGGGAAGAACTTCCGGGAGGACAATGCCGCCAGCACCAAGGCAGCGGCGCGGCGCATCGTATCACCTGATAATCAAAAAAATTGAAAGGAGCCGCCTATGGCAAAAACGAAAGCAGTCACCCCTACCACATCCACCCCGCAGACCAAGCGGACATTGGAGAAGCGCATCGGCCACACCACCTATGAGGTGCATATCTGCTTCAATGAGCAGAGCAAGGAGAGCATGAATGATAAAATCTGCCGCCTTATCAAGAATCAAATTGCGGATAGCCAGTAAAAATTGCAAAAGGCAGTTGGCATCACGCAGATTTTGTGATATATTGGTGTTGCCGCAAATGAGCTGGCTGTCTCGAAAGGATGGCGCATTATGACAAGACAGCCAGAAAAGGACACCGCAATCTACACCAGATTGTCGCGCGACGATGAATTACAAGGTGACAGTAATTCCATCATTCATCAAAAGGAACTGATTTCCAAGTATGCTGCTGACCATGGTTTTCGGAATATCCGCTTTTTCGTAGACGACGGATACTCTGGAACAAATTTCCAGCGTCCGGGTTTCCAGGAAATGCTGTCCGAGATTGAAGCCGGGAAAATCGGAACCGTCATTGTCAAGGATATGTCCCGGCTGGGCCGTGATTATCTGAAAGTGGGATTTTATACAGAAATTTTCTTCCCTCAGAAGGGTGTCCGCTTTATCGCCGTTAATAACGGAATCGACAGTGAAAACCAGCAGGAAACGGATTTTACCCCGTTTTTGAACATCATGAACGAGTGGTTCGCAAGAGACACCAGCAAGAAAGTCCGGGCTATCAAACGCGCCCAGGGCATGGCTGGCAAGCACACCACCGTTCACCCGCTCTACGGCTACAAGAAAGACCCGGATGACCCGGAGAAGTGGGTCATTGACGATGAAGCCGCCGAGATCGTCCGGCGAATCTTCCGTATGACCATCAACGGCAAAGGCCCCTATGAGATCGCCACAATTCTGGAAAGAGAACACATCCTCTGCCCGTCCGCCTACCTTGCGGAGCGCGGCGCAGGGAACCGGCGCAACAGCGATTTTGCCGACCCCTGCCGCTGGTGGGGGACTACCGTTTCCTACATCCTCAACCGCATGGAATACATGGGCCATACCGTCAATTTTAAGACGGAAAAGACCAGCTTTCGGGATAAGCGGCGGCATCTCACCCCCAAGGATAGCTGGGTGATTTTTGAGAACACCCAAGCACCGATCATTGACGAGGAAACTTTTCAGACGGCGCAAAAGCTACGCAAAACCGGACGCCGCCCTACCAGCCTGGGAGAAGCCAATCCGCTGACTGGACTTCTCTACTGCGCCGATTGCGGAGCGAGACTGTATAACGAGCGTGGGGACAATGGCAAGGGGCATTTCAGAGATTCCTATGCCTGTTCCAGCTATCGCAAACGTACCAGCGATTGCACCATGCACTTTATCCGCACCGAGGTTGTGCGGGACTTGATTCTGTCGGCTCTGCGCTCTATTTCAGAGTATGCCAAAGCCAATCGAGAAGCCTTTGAACGGTTGGTAATGGACACGACCTCTGACCGCCAGACACAGCAAATGAAGGAGAGCCGGAAAGCCCTGACAGACGGGCAACGGCGATATGATGAACTGGATGTGCTAATTCAGCGCACCTATGAGGATCACGTTGCGGGTAAGCTGACAGACAAGCGATTTCTGAAACTTTCCCAGCAGTATGAAGCGGAACAGGAGCAGCTTGAAAGCGAGTTGAAGCGTCTGGCCGCTGAAATGGAAACGATGCAGGAGCAGACTGGCAGGGTGGACAAGTTTATGGCCTTGGTTGACCGCTACACCAGCTTTGACGAGTTGACCACGCCCATGCTCAATGAGTTTGTGGAGAAGGTCGTTGTCCATGAGCGTGTGAGTGTAGGCCGATACAAGCGTAAGCAGAGGGTTGATGTTTATTTCAACTTCATCGGGCTGGTGGAACTGCCCACCGAGCCGGAGGACGAAGCCCCCGCTGCCGCAGAACCGCCCCAGGAGCGGTATGTGGCCGTGAATACCAGCTTTGCCCCGCTGGGCGAGTACCTTTCCCAGCAGACGGAGAACAGCGTTACCCTCTCTTTCGCAGACGTTGAGCGGGTGATCGGAAAGCCCCTCTGCAAATCGGCGTTCAAATTCTACTCCTATTGGTATCCAGGCGGCAACCGCCCGATCTCCAATGTGATTTACAACGCTGGCTTTGATGTTGATCGAGTTGACTTGAAAAACCGAATGTTATATTTGCTTAGAACTACAGAAACATATTTTGTTACTTAGTATCATGGAACAGAATCTTCCTGCGGAGACATAAAAATCAACAATTAATTGCAGTCCTTGCTGTTTTATGATTGCTGTGAGTAACTCCTGTTCCAAATTTGTTTCAGATAAAATCGCTTTGAACGCCACTCTATGATTTAGAATTTCATCTTGTTTTTATGCAACTATAGTAATATTTTTAAATTTCTGACAGTGGCCTTGTATGGGCGCACAATGTGCTCCCATACAAGGTATCACGTACTGTGAAGATTGCTGTAGTTTGTCAAGGATACATATTAGCCTGTGTTCTTTGACTTGCGTGGAGAGATTAATTATGCAAATGAAATCTGATAAAATTTATATAGATTATTTAGATCATACAGTCAGTGGCGCATTTAATATTGATAGAGCCACTGACAGGTTGCGATTTGACTTACTACTCTTTTCAGAAGAAACACTATGCATGTCGGTTCCGGCTTGTGTCAAACTTGATTCGACGACTGAAATATTAATGAAACTTAAACCGTTTTGGGATAATGGTAAAATACGGTTAATCCTTGATAGAAAGCATCGTAATAATCCTTGGAACTACTTTAATAACAGAAAAAAGGTGTTAGAAAGGGGATTTCCAGAGGAACAATTAGAGAACCATTTTGAATATTTAGCATACAATTCTAATCATACACAGTTTTTTTACAATGTCTTCATAAAAGAAATCGTTCAATCGAGATGTGACCTATATATTAGAAAAATTTTTGATACAGATGAGACTTTTCGTCAATCAGTGATAACCCAATTAAATAATAATTGCAACAATATTTGTGCAACACTTCCCGTGAACAATGCTATTCATTTAGGGAAAATATTCAATGATCTAATTCTGATTGCAGAAGATCGAAGAAGCCTATTTCAACGGAGTGCTGTAGAACAGAAGCTCCAAGAAGAATGCGGAGCGTTTCCATACGAGATTAAAATAGTAAGTAAGATTCTTGATAGAGGCTTTGCCTATGCAAATGGAATATCAAGCTATGCCGCCCCCCTTTCCCTGATTGGCAATAGACTAACAGGAAGTACATTTATTAATATTTTGAAAGCTACTGACGCAGAGCTTTATAAGTTAATTCATGATATGGACTGGAGTGCAATATATCGGTTGAGTATCAATGATACTTGGTTAGACTTTATTGATCATTTGAATAGACTTATTGTCCTTTATCAGGATAGCTTTAAACACAAAAGCAAAATTTTTTCTTCGATACAATTAGAAGGAAGTATAACAGCTTATGAACTCGTAATTAAATTGTATGAGGCGGCCATAGAAACCATTCAAAAAGAAATGTTTAAGGCTGGAGCAGTCATTATTGATGTGATGAATTTCAAAGATTATTCAGACAAAGTGTTTGAGCACTACGTGCGTGTCAAAAGTGATTATTGGAATACCATAAAAGAAGTAGATGAATTGATACCAGCATTAAAAGTAGTTATTCGTAGTTTGGATCGTAGGTTTAAAGATTCAACAAATATATTGCGACAGGACGGTTTTATTATAAACCTATAGAAAAAGGAGACGCCATTGATGTACACACATATTTTGTTTGATATGGATGATACAATTCTGGACTTTCAAAAAGCACAGCTAGCAAGTTTTAAGTATGTGCTAGAAAAATATGGAACCCAATTCTCAGAAGATATTTACCTGTGTTATGAAGACATTAATCATTTTTTGTGGAGCAAATTTGATGAAGGCGCGATATCAAAAGATGTGGTTCAAAATGAACGCTTTGCCCGCTTTTTTGATGCCATAGGGAAACACGTAGACGGAAAACAGGCCAATTCACTATATCAGGAGAGTTTGTCTTCTCAAACATGGTTAATTCCCCATGCAAAAGAAGTTTGCTTTGAATTATCTAAGCACCACACACTTTCTATTGTCACTAACGGTGTTGGTATAACGCAAAAGAAAAGATTTTTAGCATCAGAAATATCTCCATATTTTTCTCATATCCTAATCTCCGAAGACATTGGAGTTGCTAAACCTAATAAACAGTTCTTTGATAAGGCTTTTAACCTCATACAATGTACTGACCGCAAGAAAATTTTGTTAGTTGGAGATTCTCTGTCCTCCGATATTCAAGGGGCGAATAATGTTGGAATTGATTGTTGTTGGTTTAACCCAAAAGGAGCCATAGATGATAGGAAATTAAAAATTACATATATGATAACAGATTTAAGGCAACTTATGGATATAGCTTAAATTGCATTTTCATAACTATGCGATACGTAAATTGTATTAGCACAAATTGTCTTCTTTAAAGCACTTTTCGGCCATTTGGCAGGGCACAACGATTATTCGCTGTGCCCTGCTTTTCTAATTATATGAAAAATATCCTTGACAAAACGCACTGGAAAGGAATACATAATCCAGACGCAAGCAGTTTCACAAGTCCTGATTGCTAAACAGCAAGATTTATGGTAAGATAGGAGGCAAGCAATACAAAACAGACAGGAGTAAGCGCCATGAGAATCAGTTTCAAACCGCTTTGGCATACGTTGTTGGACAAGGGCTGGACAAAGAACGATCTGCGGCTTGCAGCCGGATTGACCACCAACATGATTGCGAACATGGGCAAGGACAAAGGCATCCAGATGGAGACGCTTGCCCGCATCTGCGAGGCTCTGGATTGTGAAATTACGGATGTGATAGGGTTAGTCAGGGACGACCCAACAGACAATGGAGGTGAAGCAAATGCAGGAGTTAAAGGCAAAGATTTATGATGAAACCAACGGCATCAGCTACACGCTGATGGGTAACTACTATATCCCTGATGTGGAACTGCCGGAGGACGATGACCGCCCCATCGGGAAGTGGGGGCGGATGCACAGGACATACCTGGAGGAACACAACACGCTCCTGCTCAACCACTTGGTCTTGTCGGGCAGGCTCCACAGCTATCTGGCAGACCTCAACGAACAGGCGCAAGACCGCTATCGGTGCATCGTCCACCAGATGATGGAGGCCGAGGGCGTGACCGGGGACCTGAAACGGCGTTCCCAGTGGGACTGGATACAGTCGATGAACAGCATCGTCAGCCGCGCCGAGGAGATCATCAAGAGCGAGATGATTAACACATAACGGAGTTAAAGCCCGGCAAATGCGCCTCCGGAAGAATATGAACGCTCAAAGTCGGTTTGCTATATATGCAGGCTGATTTTTGGGCGTTTGTGCATTTATATATATCTTTATCTCATGGGTGACACTTTAGACTACCCCAAAGAGATTGGTTGTGGAACCGCAGCTATCGCACTGGTTCCTTAAATCAATTTTGAGAATCTAGATTAAAATTATAGCTCTCACCATTTTCCAGAGTTGCAACCAATCCGTCATAGCTTTTTTCTATGGATAAAAGTCGCTTACCTAATACCAAGCCACAATCAACACCATCTGTAGACATGGCATAGAGCTGACTACCTTGGCGCATATCAATATAGTACAGAGTATCCCCATCTAAGCAAAAGTCATGTACTGCTATGTCTGACCATCTAATCAATTCTCCATCGTCGGGATTATATTTACATAGTGCACATCTATCGTCCACATAGTAAATATAGCGCCCGTCGAAAGCTACGTTGCTGTTAGTAGGGATTTCTAATATCGTTGTTTCACCAGTATGGAGATCAATACACCGCAAACCGTCATAGAGGACAAATAGTTTGCCGTCGCTCAAAAAGAACGCACAAGGTTGGTAAGCAGTTTCCGTTAAAATTCCATCATCGATATTGATGCCGAATACGGTGTTAATCTGCTGTTTTTCGTAAATCACGCATTCCTCAAATGTGTCCAAGTTCACTTGGACAACTGAAAAACAGGAAACAGCACCTGCGCCTGTTTGGTCGGACAGTTTTCCCGCAGTCGTTTCAGTATGGATTAAAATATAGTAGACACAGTTCCTGTCACCAAAAAGGTTTTTCCCTATCCTACCTTGTCCAGCGTTCATCAATGGATCACGAATCAATTCTGTAGTCTCACCCGTATCCATATTTTCCACCCATAACATGGAATCTTCAGCATAAAGATGATAGCTTTTATAGTCATAAGTGTTGGCTGTATGAGAGTTAAAACAGACCGCACCTATCTTTGGTTCCGAGGATGAACAGCCAGCCAAGGCAGGCACCATCAGCAGTAAAAGAACTGTGATATTACATAATTTCTGTCTGCGCATTGACAGCGCAGTACGGTGTTGCCGATAAATCACTCCCATTAGCGTCAAACATATACCCATAGACAACATAATCAGCCAAATGATTTTACTAAAGTCCACTTCTTGGAATAGCATCACGGTTTCGCCGGTTAGAGCGTCTGTTTCTGTCTTATCGCCCTGCAAAAGCCCTACTCCAAGTAAAAATGGGAGTGGAAATGGAGCAGAATATTGTAATCTCTCTGGCAAACCAAGCCAGGGCAAAAGGACTATCGCACATGGAAGCAAGGCTGTCAGGGCATATTGCCGACATAATGTTGCAGTTGCCAGCACAGTCAAGGAAAGAAAGAGCGCCCCTCCAACTCGGCAAGCGGTCAAAAAAAAGAATGCCTGTAATAAGGAAAGCATCTTCTTACTGTTTCCAAAGGTTCCAATACTCTGCAACGTATAATTGCCATGTGGCAGTCCATAACGCACCGCGCAAAAACAATAGCGCAAGATTGCACCTGCCAAGCACAAAACCGATATGACTGCCAGGGTCATTAACACCTTATGCCATACATAATTCTTTCGCCCATTTCGTGTCGCTAAAGCCAATTGATCCATGCCACAGGCATACTCCCGGCAAAACACAGGTGTGGACAATAACAGCACCGCCAGAACCAGCGGAAGATCAAGTATTTGTTCCGACAGCAGTCCATCCCAACCATTGGTGTCCAGAAAACAGCGGTTTTCTTTGCCCTCACAAATATAAAGATACTGGTCATAAATCACATCAAAACCATTCTCATAACGCAAAACATCCTGGTAACGCTGCGCTTCGCTCTGAAGTTCATCCTCTGTTACAGATCCGATGTAATACTGTTGGTACAATGTTCTTAGATTTGCCTTGGCCTCGGTAATACGAGTTGCTTCAGTCTCCAAAAATTCAGCCTTCTCCTGTGTATATGAGCCGGAAACATAATCCAGATAATGATAGTATTCTTCTCGATACAGCAAGGCATCCTGATTGGTTGGTTCCTGACCCAGTAACAGCCCCAACTGAGCCAATAAATAAAACAAAATTATTGCCGTACCCCACTGATGAAAAAGCAGCTTTTTCAATTCAAATCCAAATATCCTCATGAATGCCGCCCTCTTTTTTGATTGCCACGACACGAAAAATGAAAAACCATCAATACAGAACACAACCCCACCGTCAGCGCACAGGGCACAGCGGCTTCCCAACTCAAAATCGGGATGCCAAAGAAGTTCACGAATTCTGTTCTGCCATACAAAAGCCGTCCTGCCATTAAAGAATAAGGGTTAAGCGCAGCCAGCCATGTATGGCTGGAATAACTCCACTTTGCGCCAGTCAACGAAAGTAACATGGTAGCCATTACTCCTGTTGCTATGGGGAACATGGCGTGTCGGCAAAATATGCTGATTATCAGTATGGCCATACCGACTACCCAAATGCCCAATGCTCTACTCAGGGCGGTGGCTATCGCATACTGCCACATGGTCAGTGCCACCGAAGCGTATGCCAGATTGTTGATTGCGTAGATCGGCAGCGCAGCTCCATCCCATAAATTAAAAATGGAGGAAAACAAAAAATAGTCTACTACAGAAAACCAAAGCGATATGCCAACGATGTATAATGTGCCTGCAATCAGTTTTCCAGCCACAGTTCGCCTGCCGCCATTCCTGGCAGTTGGGAGCAGCATATCCATTCTGCTTTCTCGTTCCCTCGGAAACATTTGAGACAGTCCATAAAGGCATAGCAAAAGCGAAAGTACAACGGAAAAGTCATAATACACATAATACCGCCAACCCTCTGTATAGCGGAAATCATGAACCTGCCTACCGTTATACAATGCGGCAATACGCCTGTTCTTGGAGACTTCATAGCTGTTATTTAACACGGTATATAGGCTCACATTTTCATTGGCCTTGAGGTGTATTTGTGCTGCTAAATTTTGATAGGTGTAACAATATTGCATGGGTTTCATATAATAGCGATCAATCAAATTTTTATCGCTCCAGATGTTTCCCGTCAGTGTTCCCTCTATCCCATAAGCGGTAGTGGCGGTCAAGTCTGCCGTCTGTTCTTCTAAAGGGCGATAGAGGACAAGTAGCGAATTGATTTTGTCCGTGTTCATCTCGCCTGCATAGTTGTCATACAAACCCCAGAAAGCCGTATGCCAGCTTTCGTCCATGGCGAGGTGTGAGTTTTCCTGATACACGCTGTATATTTTTGCAACATCAACAGCCGTGAACAGAACTAACAGAGCCAGCACTGCCAAACGATGGAAGGACTTACGCCATTCAAAATATATGAGCTGCCTCACACACCCGCCTCCCCGAAAAAGGAAAGAAATACATCCTCCAAGCTGGGCCTGACAAGCTGCGCGTCAGGATGTGGCTTATCCTGCGCGATCAGACGCAAGACGATTCCGTTCTCATCACGGCGCATATTGCTGATTTTGACATCTGCAAACTGATCCTGTTCCGTATCGCTTGAAATGGTAACAGTCCAGACCATGCCATCCAATTCATCTTCCAACGCTTTGGGCGCACCTTGACGAATGAGGCTTCCCTCCTTCAGAATCATGACCTCATTGGCAATGAACTCCACATCGGATACAATATGCGTAGCCAGAAGTACCGTCCTGTCTTTGGAAAACCGTGTGATTAAGTTACGGAATCGAATGCGCTCCTGTGGATCTAACCCAGCAGTAGGCTCATCCAGAATAAGAATGTTTGGATCACCCAGCACCGCCTCAACAATTCCGAGCCGTTGACGCATACCGCCGGATAAAGCGCCAATTTTTTTGCCCTCTATATCTTGTAGATTTACTGCTTGCAAAAGCTCCTGGGCCTGTCTCCAACCTTTCCGCGCATCAATCCCCTTTAGCGCACACATATAGCGTAAGAATTCTTTCACAGTAAAGTCATGATAAAATTCGGGGTATTGCGGGAGATAGCCGATTTGGGAGAGAAAATCACGGCCTAATGTCCTTGTAACTGTTCCGTCAACCAAGATACGTCCACTGTCTGCTTTCAACAGTCCAACCAGGAGATTGATCAGTGTGGTCTTGCCCGCACCGTTGGCTCCCAGCAGCCCATATATCCCTGGCTTCAGGGTAGCGGAGAAGTCCCTCAAAGCAATTTTCTTTCCATAGCGTTTTGAAATCCCTTGAAATTCAATCACCATATTTAACCTCTTTATAGAGCAAACATGACCACTTTTGAGGAAATTTCATTGAATCCGCCGAGCTTAACGATACATAGCTTCTGATTATCAATAATGTAAACTGAAGGTGTCCGATAGAAATATTCGGCGCTTGCATCCTCAAAAGTATGGGTACAAGCCAGTTGTCCAGTGGCTCGCTCATAAACCCGAAGCGTTAAGCTATTCGTACCAACTTCCTCAGTGGCGTAGTATCTCCCGCCTTGAGAACAAAACAATCCTGATGTTCCTTCCTTTATGCTGCCCAAAGAATATACCTGCTGGCTCATATCCTCAGCATCTATTACTGCCACTTTTCCAGAGGCAGATTTCATGCTTTCTTCAAATATCATGTACCCGCCGGTGGAACTGACCAGGGAACCAGCTTCAAAGTCTTGGAAGGGTAGATTTTGCAGGCCAGCCCCGTCTAAATAAATACCGCCATAGGTCATATAGCTATGTTGGCCTTCCGCCAATGGCAGGGAAAAGCTGTTGCCACAAAATAAAATCCGATCCGCTGACGATGCGAAAGAAACAGACGAGATAGAAGAAAGGCCATAATTGTTCTCCATATTTTCACGGCTAAAATCCAACACCAGGCCCAAAGTATCGGAACCTCTATCATAGCAATAGAGCTTATCCTGTGTGGCATACGCAATTTTACCGCCGTTGCCGGAAACTGCCGCGCACCTGATAAAATCCCTGTTATCTCCTAAGTTGCTTAAATTGACGGTTTCAATCTCCTGCAATTTCTCATTAAAGAAAACACACATGGTCTCGGCATCGGTAGAGGATGCAAACCCACCCGTACTTTCTCCTACAGCAACAGTAACAACAGCGCATAAAGCATTTCCGACAGGGTAAAAGGCAACTTCAAGCCAGTTGTCGGCTGGCCGTTGGCCCAATATTTTGTCCTGGCTCACATCATACCAATATAGAGTATCTGGTGTACTGATTAAGAGCGTTTTCGTTGGCCCGTAATAAATGTGTTGGATGTCCTGCCTGGATAATATTCCTTCCTCCACCGACTTCGGATGATCAGATTTAATAGAATCTGATTGGACAGCGTTTGACTCAACTGGAATATTGATTGGGTTAGTTGGCGGTACACTGACAGATGCTTCAGGTAATTCATCGCTTTGGCAACCGACCAGCACACAGAGCAACACCATGCAGACAAGGATTATGCTTATCAAATGATTTTTCATTTAGTCAGTCTCCTTATATAGCAATACGGAATTTGTCTTAACTCCAAGAAGTACATTGGATTCAGGTACACCCACAGTGTCAACTGGGCACGCAAATACATAAAACGTCGTAAAATCATCTAACAAGGATACATCAATGTCGGTCTCTAACACTGCCACTTTACCCTTGCTTAATGCCATATCCCATGTCATAATCTCCCCATCAGTCAAGGGCCTGTGATTTGCGAAGATCGAGACACGGTAAACTGCTCCTGGGGTTCCCACCATCTGATAGACGATATGAACAGTATCAAGGTCTGATATGTTGATGTTGTCATAAACAGTTTCACCGTTGTAATTGATAAACTCATAAACTGCATCATCTAAGCGTTCTTCCGTTGTCTGTCCGTCAACGATAAAGCCTGTATCCAGGTAAGTGTTGACAAAATCACTGGTCATATCCTTCGTCGCCACACCAACTGAGGAGAGTGCAGCCATCCGTTCTTTTCCTTCGCTATAGTCTGTATCTGTAGCAAATTGTATGGTAAAGTAAGATTCCAATGTATCATGATAAAATCCATAGCTGGTGGACGTTTTCATATCGGGTTGGAATTGGGGATTGTTTACACTGACAACGCTCAACCTCAATGTATCTCCCGCAGAGCCGGTGACTGGAATAAAAGTAAAAGAAAAGCGATAATCCTTATCGTCCTCCTCCAAACTGAACGTGTGCATATAGTCCATGTCACCCTCACCATTGATCTGATATGGCTGCGGGATGCCATCCAGAAACAGCAGAAAACCTACATTCTTAGCTGAACCGGTGGCTGTAACATGGTAGCCCAGTTCAAACTTGCCGCCGTTGTATTCATAAGCAGCTCTAAAACCATTTTCGTCTAAAATCGGATCTGCCGCTCCATGCCGTAACCATCCAAGAAAATTGGGGATCGAATTATCATTCTGCTCAAAAGGATCATCTACAAAAGGATTGTCAGTTGTAGGTAAGCCCGCCTCCGGCATATCTGTTTGGCAACCAGTCAATGACCCAAGCAGCATAAAAAGAATTAGAAAAACGGATAAAGACATTTTGATATATCGCTTCATGGCAAAAACCTTCCTATGATGATTATTTGTTATTCAGCCAGTTCTTCATACCGCTCCAAATACTGTTCCGCCTGCTCCGGGTCGGCATGACTGGCATCAATGGGGAGTTCAAACACCGCGCAGGCTCCAGGATAATCCGGGTTGACTGTAATCTCTCCTGTTGATTCATCGAATTTGAATGTATCCCTATTGATAAACGGTTCGGCGCAAACGCCCAAATACAGTCCCCGATCAGCGAATATCATAATACTGTCGCACTCCACCAGACGATATACAACTCCGTCTACCAAACTGTCGCTGAAACTTCCACCCATGGACGCAGCATTGACCACCCACGGCTTTACACCTCGAATCATGGGCGTAACCATAAAGTTATTGGTCAGATCGAACAAATCATCTTTCTGAATTGGGCTTCCATCTGCGTTTTGGATGGCCAGAACCACATAAGTCCGTTCTGGCTGCCTTTGCATAGCAGATCCGATATAGTCCGAAATTCCATCACCGCTAACGATTGCCAACAGAGTAAAGGTATATTCCTCGGAAGTGATTGATTCATTGATGCTTATGGCTTTCTCACTATCAAAGGCATCGCTGAGTGTATAGTCACCCTTCCGTTCTGCGATATCAGAAGCCTGAAGTAACATCCATACTGCCGCTACCGCTGTGGAGGTCAACAACATAATTGCCGCTGCAATTACGAATACTCTGCTTCCGTAATGTCGCTTTGGACTTTGGTACGCTTTTGCATCCCGCACAGCCTCGTCGTTAATAAAGCCGATTGCATCTAACAGCTGTTCTCTTTTCATAGAATATTGGCCCCCTTTTCTAAAATGCCCAGCAGTTTCATCCGCTGACGGTGTAACATCATTTTCACTTTGCTCTGAGAAAAGCCAAATTGCTGAGAGATTGCTGAAATAGAATCAAGATACCAATACCGACAGATAAAGACCCGGCGCTGTACGGGGGGCAACGACATTACAAATCGGTCAATCACTTTTGCCAGCTCTGCCAGTTCAACTTCCTCCTCTACACTGCGCTTTGTGGGGATACACTCATCAAGTTCATCAAGTGCAAGTGTAATTTCGTTACCGCCGCGTTTTTCTGCTGTTCGTCTACGCCATTTGTCGATAGATATTCTCCGTGTAATTTTCCCCAAAAATGTTGAGAGGATTGTGGGACGGTGAGGCGGTATAGCATTCCAGGCATCAAGGTAAGTATCATTCACACTTTCGGCGGCATCCTCAGCATTTCCAAGAATGCCATAAGCGATGGAATAGCAGTAATCTCCGTACTTTTTTGATGTTTCTGATATTGCATTTTCAGAGCGCGCCCAATAAAGATTGACAATACTATCATCTTCCATTTTCATACCTCCTTTGTCTCCAGATAGAACTCGTTACCTATCTACTCGAAAAATAATCGTTTAGGTCACAATAACTTTGAAAAAAATTTAGAAAAACCGAGCAAACATATTTCCCCTATATTGTATTGCTTTTTAGGGGCTTTATCAATATTAGCATTTGTGGAACGAATAGAGCGCAGAACATATAAACATACCACCCCATACCGAATGCACCCGAAAACCCTTGACACAAGCGGATATCAAACGCTTAAAGAGCAGTTATTTTCAACTGAGAAAATAGCTGCTCTTTTCTTTTGCCCACAAACAGAGAGGAGCGACTACTTATCACAACGCCGACAAAGGCGGGATGCTCTCAAAGGGTCAGTTACAAAGGCAAAGATGGCCTTCCTGTCCCTCTGGAAAAGCCAGAATTTTCGCTAAAATGAAATCATCAGCCGGGAGATCTGCTGTTGGGAACCTTGAAATGTGAATGACTGTGCGAGAGTAGATATGTCCTCTAAGGTAGTGCCGCCATGATGGGAACGCCCGGAGCGCACCAACGGGGACAATACGCCGGGGAGACGACCGGGCAGGAACAAATCTCGACAGACACGGCGAAAGCAAACAAAACATTTTATAGATTGGAGGCGTGACCCATGAGCGACAAACTGGACAAACTCCGGCAGGAGCGTGACAAGGCGGAGCGGCATCTTCGCAAAGCCGCCAATGACGAGAAAGCCCTCACCCATGAGATGGCGAGGCTGACAAGAGCAGTGCGGACGCATCGCCTCTGCACCCGTGGCGGTATGCTGGAGGCATTTATTCGGGAACCGTCCCTGCTGACCGACAATGATGTGATGGAACTGCTGATCTACCTGTTTCACGGCGAGGCGGCGCAGAAAAAGCTGGGGATGCTGATAGAGCGCCGGAGGGAAACGGCCGGACGGGAGACTTGCTGAAACCCTCGCCTCCGGGTGAGGGCGCAACTATACACCGATAAATCGGTGCGTTGCGTTCTCTGAAGGCCCTTGCAGGGGGCTTGATGTCCATTCCGGCAGGGCCTCCATTCCCATCCAGGGGGTGCTGCGCTCCCCCTGCGCTGGCTTCGCCAGCTACCCCCATTCGACGAATTTACAAAAAATTCGTCGTTTCCATCTTTACGGCTTGAAAAGATTGCGGTATAATATTCCAATCAAAAAAGTCAAGGAGATTCGAGGCTTATGAGCAAACAAGTTTATATTAGTGCAGATTACTCAGAGGGTAGCGGAGATCGGGATGTTGTTGCTGAACTCAACAAGTGGGGAAGCGATAGTCTCCATAAGGTAGATTTCATCGATATGGCCAAGGTGGCTTCTGGAAGTGTTTCTAAGGATTCCGATTGTCGCATTTGCGATTTGAAGGATGAGTTCAACCGGCAAATCAATGCATCGTCCGCTGTTATTATAGTTGTTGGAGATAAGACTGCATCCCGTACAGCTGGCAGTGCTTGTTCTCGTGCAACTCAAAGCCAGTTTTACTATTGTACTTGTACTCCGTATAAGCAAAACACAAAAGGTGTTCAAATGTGTAAGATGTCTATGCTACCCTATTCTGGAAGTGATGTAAATCCAGTAAACACATATTCTTATCTGCGACATGAGTTTGAGCAGGCGAAAAAGCGTGGAAAGAATATTGTTGTGGTCTATAATTCTTTATATAGGCAACTGACATGGCTTCCTTCCTATATGAGCGGTTATGCATCAAGCGCACAGCCCTTTTGGGTGAGAGATAGTCTTGGCAGAAAGGTTGGTAACTACGCTCTTATTAAGGGTGCGCTCGGATATGTTTAAGTTCTGGAAAAGATGTGCTACTGTGGCTTTGAGTATAACAACCGGGATTTTTACTTTTGTTCCAGAAGCGTGCTTTAGTAGGGGTATATTGGTAATAAACATCTCCGAGCAAACAGCCATCATGCTAAATCGGCTCCTAACTTTAGTTGTTGTGTTTGTCTTGACAGTAGCAATATCCGCTTGGTGGCTCCATCACCGAAAGCGCATAACTATAAAAGGTGATAGTTACAGCATTCAAGTGGAGTACGGGAACCTTTTTGAAATATCCAATTGCAAGAAAGTAGTTGCCTTTGACGAGTGCTTTACCACAAAGGTGGGAGATAATCCTTCAGATGTTAATTCAGATTCCGTTTGTGGGCAATTTCTTCAGAGCCATCCGATAGAAAATATGCAGTCTCTAATTGATAGTGTTAATTTGAAACCAGCAAAAGGCAAGTCCAAGTTTCAAGGCAAAACGAAATATGAATCAGGCAAATTAGTTCCGTTTGAGGATTATCTGCTGTTGTCATTTGCCAAATTGAATTCTGGTGGGTCGGGCGAATTAACTCGGGACGAATTTCTTGAGTGCCTTTCAATATTATGGCGTGAGATTGAGATGTATTATGGGCAGAAAGATGTAGCCTTGCCAATCTTAGGTTCTGGTGTCACTCGCATGGGAGATGATTCCCTGAATCAACAGAAATTGTTGGATATTATAATAGCTTCATATAAATTGAGCAGCCATAAAATAAAAAAGCCTTATCAATTGCGCATTGTTTGCAAAGAAAGCGATGACTTTTCCTTAAATAGAGTAGGCGAAAGTGTTTGAGAAACAATCTTTTGCTAACTGCACTTAGACCTTGTTTGAAAAATAAATTTTGCATAAAGAGAGAGAATGTGGTATCATAAGCACATGGATACTTATGAAAATTACGATCTCACAGACGAACAATGGAAGCGAGTTGAGCCAATGCTCCCGCCGGAAAGAACGGGGAAGAAAGGACGCCCCAGGAATGACAACCGGAAGATGCTTAACGGGATGCTTTGGATGAACCACAGTGGAGCGCAATGGAGACAACTTCCCCAATGTTATGGCCCTTGGCAAAGCGTTTACGCCCGTTTCGCCAAGTGGCGGGACGATGGCCTCTGGGAGAAGATTTTTACTGTGCTGAGCCAGGACGCTGATACGGAGAATCTTAGTATTGACTCAACTTGTGTAAAAGTCCACGAAAGTTCTAATGGTGGGGAAAAAAACGGAAAATAAGGCCGTCGGGCGTACAAAAGGCGGCCTGAATACAAAGATACATGCCATTGTAGACGGGCTGGGTAATCCTGTCGTTTTCTTGCTGTCTCCCGGCAACGACAACGACTCTACTCATGCCATTGATCTTATGGATAAAACAGATCTTACAGGCAGCAACTTGCTTGGTGATAAGGCATATGGTACAAAAGAAATCCTTGCCTATATCAACGAACACGGAGCGACTGTCGTGATCCCGCCCAAAAGCAATGCAAAGGACCCGTGGCCGGTGGATTATTGCCTGTACAAAGAGCGTCACCTTGTTGAATGCTTCTTCCAGAAGATGAAATGGTTTCGTCGCGTTGCTACAAGATACGACAAACTGGACAAATCTTTCCTTGCTTTTGTTTATATGGCGGCTATCATGATTTGGTTACTTTGACGGTCTTATCATATTTTTCAAACAAGGCCTAAGACCGTTGGCAAATATGGCAGTCTGCGCCGCACCTACCTAAAGGAACGGAGACATGAACTGTGGCGTGAGTTGGCTGGCAGTGGAAAACTTACAGCCCATCTGCTGGACATTGATAAGACCGCCAGCGAGTGGATGGACAGGATGCTCCCTCAAATGATGAAAGCTGCTGGGGTGACAGAGGAATTGAAAGCCCGCAATCAAATGGCGTGGATAGGACTGGTGAACAACTGCAAGGCCCAAGTGGAGGAAATCATTTTTTCTGACCTGATATATGTTTAGCTCCCAAATCAAGTGCGCCCCGGCCATGCTGGGACGCACTTTTTACATCAATTTTACAATACTTGACTTTCGATTTTTACATGGCGGCAGTATCCTTTTCTCGTACCCCAAAATCGAAAGGAGAAATTTGAACATGAAAAAATCAGCAAGTCTTGTGCTGGCCGCTGTGCTGGCCCTGTCGGTCATGGCCGGATGCGCTCAGAAAACGTCCGGCACCGTCACCACTGATGGCTCTACCTCTATGGAGAAGGTGATCGGTGCGTTGGGTGAGGCGTTTGAGGCGCAGAACGACCGTGTGACCTTCACCTACAACCCCACCGGCTCCGGCTCTGGCATCCAGGCGGTTTTGGAAGGGCGCTGCGACATCGGCCTCAGCAGCCGCGATCTGAAAGTGGAGGAATCCGCCCAGGGGCTGACCGGGACGGTGCTGGCCTATGACGGTATCGCGGTGATCGTGAATCCCGACAATCCTGTATCCGAACTTGATGTAGATACCATCGCCAGAATCTACACCGGCGAGATCACCAACTGGAAGGACATCGGCGGACAGGATGCGGAGATTGTCC
>OFGA01000880.1_pt1 | contig 22645 bp, 17 predicted proteins | sample 1521471 | NCBI WGS metagenome assembly OFGA01 (sample SAMEA3504086, study PRJEB24116) | mouse gut metagenome | biome: mouse gut; feature: mouse-associated habitat; material: faeces | place: Denmark | collected 2011
ATAACAATTTGTTATAAATTGTTATCCTGTTTTTCATGCCGGCACGGTGGCATACCCGTGATTCCGGCTCCCTGGCAGATAAATGAGCCTGAACATAATCAAATATAAAAGACAGCCCCTGGAATGCTTTTCCGCAAAAGGGGCTGCCATATAAAATAATTGAACAAAACTACATTTCTGCAAACACTGTTTTCAGCTGCGGATAAATCCTGCGGAACGTCTGGTAGCGCTGTTCATACAATGCAGCCAGCTTTTCATCCGGTTCTTCCGTATCGGCCACTTTCACAATAGCCGCCGCTGCCTGTGCAACGTCTGCATATTCGCCGTTTGCAACTGCTGCCAGCATCGCCCCGCCAAGCGCCGGGCCTTCCTCAATGGCAAGCGTATCTACTTTGATATGAAAAATATTTGCAATCATCTTTTTCCACAGCGGGCTTTTTGCCCCGCCGCCACAGATTTTCGCTCGTTCAATCCGGATTCCCAAAAGCCCTGCCACCTCAAAGGAATCACGCAGCGCAAATGCCACGCCTTCCAGCACAGCCTGTGTCATGTCTGCGCGTGTCGTGTCCATCGTCATGCCTGTAAATGTCCCGCGCGCTTTCGGGTCATTGTGCGGGGAACGCTCGCCCATCAAATACGGCAGGAAATAAACATGGTTTTCGCCGAGCTTTGTAATGCCCTCCTGCTCTTTTGCAAATTCCTTTGTGTCCAGAATGTCTTCCATCCACCACTTGTTGCAGGAAGCCGCACTGAGCATGCAGCCCATCAGATGATAATGCCCGTCTGCATGTGCAAATGCATGAAGCGCATTATGGCTGTCCACAGCAAATTTTTCACTGGCAATAAAAATGGTTCCGCTCGTGCCAAGGGAAATATTGCAGCTGCCATCCCCCACCGTGCCGGTACCGACAGCCGCGGCGGCATTGTCGCCTGCTCCGGCCGCAACAATCACGCCCTGCGGCAGTCCGAGCTCCTGTGCCGTCTGCGGCAGCAGGGTTCCGACCTTTTCATAGCTTTCATAAATATGTGCCAGCTGGCTTTCGCGGATGCCGCATATTTCCATCATCTCTTTTGACCAGCACTTGTTTTTCACATCCATCAGCAGCATGCCGGAAGCATCCGAAACGTCGGTGCAGTGCACGCCTGTCATTTTATATGCGATATAATCCTTTGGCAGCATGATTTTTGCAATCCGCGCAAACAATTCCGGCTCATGCTTTTTCATCCACAGGATTTTCGGAGCCGTAAATCCTGCAAACGCGATATTTGCCGTATACTGCGAAAGCTTTTCCCTGCCGACCGTTTCATTTAAGTATTCCGTTTCTTCCACCGTGCGCCCGTCATTCCACAAAATCGCCGGACGGATGACCTCATCCCTGTCATCGAGTGCCACAAGCCCGTGCATCTGCCCGCCAAAGCTGATACCAGCCACCTGGCTTTTATCCGCATCCCGGACAAGCTCGCGGATGCCTTCCACGCATGCCTGCCACCAGTCTGACGGATTCTGCTCCGACCAGCCCGGATTTGGAAAGCTGAGCGGGTACTCTTTGGAAACAATATTTTCAATCGTGCCGTCTGCCTGCATCAGCAGCAGCTTTACGGCCGATGTGCCCAAATCTACACCTATATATAACATATCTTCTCCCTGTATTTCTGTATTTCAAAACGCCATATACGCTTCACCCTGCAGATTTTTCATCTGCCAGGCCATCCCAGGACCACACAGCTTACGCATATGGATTCTCTGTCCGGTAAAGCATTCCTGCCGGCTGGTTAAACCCGATTTCTTCCGGTGCGACACCGATTAATTTAAATACCTCATAAAGGCTCTTTCCAAAATGGCCGAACGCCACCGCGCCATGATGCGGATAATTGCCCTCGATTAACACATGGCGGTAAAATCTGCCCATCTGCGGAATTGCAAATACCCCGATGCCGCCAAATGATTTCGTTGCCACCGGAAGCACCTCGCCCTGTGCCACATACGCGCGCAGCTTTGCATCTGCCGTGCTCTGCAGGCGGAAAAATGTAATATCGCCTGGAATAATGTCGCCTTCGAGCGTTCCCTGCGTCACTTCCTCCGGAAGCGTGCGGGCCATAATCATCTGGTATTTCATGGAGCATGCAGAAAGCTTGCTGGAACAGGTATTGCCGCAGTGGAATCCCATAAACGTATCTTTCTGTGTATAGTTAAATTTACCCTCAATGCTTTCTTTATACATATCCGCCGGAACTGTATTGTTGATATCCAGAAGCGTCACCGCATCTTCGCTGACACAGGTGCCGATAAATTCGCTCAGCGCGCCGTAAATATCTACTTCACACGATACCGGAATGCCCCTGCCTGTCAGGCGGCTGTTTACATAACATGGCACAAATCCAAACTGCGTCTGGAATGCCGGCCAGCATTTTCCGGCGATGCAGACATATTCACGGTACCCTTTGTGTTCCTCAATCCAGTCAAGCAGGGTCAGCTCATACTGCGCCAGCTTTGGCAGGATTTCCGGCTTCTGGTTGCCGGCACCAAGCTCTTTTTCCATATCTGCCACCACTTCCGGAATCCGGGCATCATCCTTGTGCTTATGGAAAGCTTCGAATAAATCCAGCTCTGAGTTTTCCTCAATTTCCACGCCCAGGTTATACAGCTGCCTGATTGGCGCATTGCAGGCAAGGAAATTGTTCGGGCGCGGGCCAAAGCTGATAATTTTCAGGCTGCTTAAGCCTGCCACAGCCCGTGCCACCGGAATGAATTCGTGAATCATATCCGCACATTCTTCTGCCGTTCCAACCGGATATTCCGGGATATATGCATGGACGTTGCGCAGCTTTAAGTTGTAGCTTGCATTCAGCATGCCGCAGTATGCATCCCCGCGCCCGCCAATCAGGCTGTCGCCGGATTCTTCCGCAGCTGCCACAAACATTTTCGGCCCTGCAAAGTGCTTTGCCAGCAGCGTTTCCGAAATTTCCGGTCCAAAGTTGCCAAGGTACACAACCAGCGCGTTGCATCCTGCCTTCTGTACATCTTCCAGTGCCTTCTGCATATGGATTTCGCTTTCCACAATGCAGACCGGGCATTCATAAATATCTGCCTCATCATATTTTGCGCGGTATGCTTCCACCAGTGCCCTGCGCCTGTTGACCGACAGGCTTTCCGGGAAACAGTCACGGCTGACTGCCACAATGCCGGCCTTTATTTTTGGAATATTCTGAAACATAAAACTCCTCCTTTGCTTTGCGTAAGGTTTGTCGTCGATATCCTGATTATAAGGAATCCGGCACGGCCTGCGCCACCGAAAACTTGTCAGGATTATAGCAATTTTTTGTCATTGCCGCAGTCCTTTCCCAAAAGAACCGGCTCTATCGAACAGGTGTATGGCTTATTTGGATTGATTTTATCATAATTCACGCCCACAAGCACTGCCTGTTTGTACAGGCAATCAGTTCGGTTTTGTCCACATAAATCTCTGAACGGACTGCTTTTCGAAAACTGTCATTTCCTGGATTTACATAAATTCCCATACACTGTCATTCCCTTCCTAATCTATAATATAAAAAAGTGCTGCCGCATTAAGAAAAATAATACAGGATATAGTTTATTTGAATCATTCTTTTATACTATATCCTGTATATGTTTTGCTTAATGCGACAGCCCCTTCTTTTCTTTCACCCGCATCCGCTTTTTCAGCCAGTCGGCCCGGGCGGAGCCTTCCGTTTTTTCCGATACGCGGCCGGAGCCATTCCATAGCGCCTGCGAAAGGCCTTCGAGAAGCTGCGCCCGTCAGGAAATCCGCATTCCAGCGCAATCTCACCGACAGCCATTTCCGTATTCATCAGCAGCCGGTACCCGGCCTGCGTGCGAAGCTCCAGCACATATGCCTTATAATGAATGCCGGCATATTTTTGAAACATTCTGGACAAATATGCCGGGGAATATCCGAATATCCGCGCAATTCCTTCCAGTGTCAGGTCTTCCCGGTAGTTCACCTGAATATAATTTGTAATATGTGAAAGCCTGTCCAGATACCGGTGCTGTTTTATGCGTTCTTCATCTGCTTCCTGTATTCTGAATTCCGTAACAAGCAGATGCATCAGCTCATAAAAACTGCCCAGCACCGCAAACAGGTACCCGGGCTGTTTCTGTACATATGCCTTATGCATCTGCACAATCAGGCTGGCTGCCCTTAACTCCCGGCTGCCCTGCGCGCAGCCCTTCCCGGGCTCCCATAAGAACTGGCGGAATGCCAGGCTGTCTGCATCAGGCAGGTATTTCTCAAACAGCCCTCTTGGAATCTGCAGGACAAGCGTATTATTCGCATCGGGACTGTCAATGCTGTGAACCTCATTGGAATTGACCAGCAAAAGCCGCCCCGGCTCCATCCGGTAACGCTGCGTATTAATATAGAAATCAAGGCTGCCTTCCAGCACAAGGAAAATCTCCACCGAACGGTGCCAGTGCCTGGACACCTGATAGCTGCCGTCTTTTCCTTCAAATACAAACAGCTTAAACGGCAGGTCCTCATCCGGCAGCACAAGTTCATGCCTGAAATCCATCACCGGTTCCCCCGCTTTCCAAAGACCCTTTCACGCTGCCTGTGCCGGTCAGCCTGCCACTGCCATGACTCCCTGCGTATGCATCCGTTTGCGTTTACCGCTTTTGTCAATATAATTAATGTAATATGGATAAAGCTCTACTTCCACGATTTCCCCCGGCTGTGCTCCGTCTGCCTTCTCTGCCCGGACACATTCCATATCCCTGTAATTTTCTTCCTTGAAGATATTTCCTGCCTGAATGTCATCCCGGCTGTAGAATCCGGCACTTTCCAGATACCGGTTTACTGCTTCCAGCAGCTTTTCCTCAAACCCGGCACTCCCTGCCCGCAGCCTGCGGGAAACTGCTTCCAGCATTTTATCTATCAAATCCTTCTGCATCACCCCGAGAAATGCCCGCAGCGCGTCTTCCAGTTCAGCACCTGCCGCAAACTGCCTTGCCGTAATGCGGATATTCCGCTGATAATGGTCATACATTTTTTTATACGGGTCATGGTCCGGCACCTTTTCAAAAAAGCGGTCCAGCACAGATGTATTCGTAAATTTCATAATCATCACCTGTACATTTCCTGCCGTAACCGTAAATTTCTCCTTGTTGGCAGAAATCATAAACGGGCTGTCTGTACCGGTTTCATCCTTTTTAATCATATCTTCCAGCGCGCGGTCTTTAAACCTTCCGAGCAGGTCGCCGATTTTGTCATTTGCCTGCACAAGCTTTTTGGACAAACCAAACGTCTTTCTTTTTTCATTCTGGTAATTCTGGTCAGCCTGCGCCAGCGCGCTGTTTGTGCGTTCCAGTTCTTCCTGAAGCGCCTGTACCTGCTTTTCGTATTCTGCGTTCTTTTTTTCCAGCAGGTCAATCCGACCCAGCAGCTCGTTGACATCCGGCTCATCCGGGTCTTTGGCGTTCTGCGCTTCTATCAGGTTATACACTTCCCGGATTCTGGAAGCCAGCTTCTGGTTACGCTGCGTAAACTCCTCATTCTGTTTTTCGAGTGCCTGTTCAAAAATCTTTTCAATTTCGTGGCTTCTGGCCGCTGCATCGGTTTCCATCCGGCTTATCTGTCCGACAATCGCATCGCATTTTTCAAACACACTGTCACACTGCCCGGACACTTTTGTAATGACCTCTTTGTTTTCTTTCAGCTCCTGATAAGAATCACTCAGGTTGTTGTCCAAAACCTCCTGCGTTTCCAGTGTCTGCTGCACCTTCAGCGCTATTTCGCGTATGGTCTTTTCACTTTTATCGGTCTTCTTATTATAATTATCTACCAGCAGCCTCAGCAGCCCGTTGCATTCATCAGATAATACATACTTCAGGTTTTTCCACAAACCCATGTTATCTACCTCGCTTTCGTCCGTACAATTCCCACTGTCACATGAAACTGTGTTCATTATAAAGGACTATTCGGGCAAAATCAATATTTTTCATGCAAATTTGACGGGGTTCCGTAACAGTTCAGCCTTTGGCTAAACTGTTACGGAATCCAGCCCATGGAAATTCGCTTCGCGAAGGGCTGGATTCACTCTTGGCAGCATTTATGTATTCTTACGGACTTTGCAGCACGTGCAAAGTCCTGTATGAACAGTAACCCACAGGCTTTTCTGCCCGAAACCCGCGGGCAGCCTGATTTGGTTTTTTCTATTTTTTTACATAAACTGACACGGTGTCTGCTGTGCATTTATCTGCCCAAGCAGCGCATCAATTTCTTCCCGCTGCGCCAGCCATGACGTAAATGCCGTCGCACTTCCGGCTGCCGTCCCAAGCTTTAACGCATATTCATAGCTGCCGCTTTGCAAAAATCCGGCCAGAAAACCAGCCACCATCGAATCGCCCGCTCCTACGGAATTTACAACCGTTCCCTGCGGCGGAAGCATTTTCCAGGTTTCCCCGTTTTCTGCTGCAAGAATGGCCCCGTCTCCTGCCATAGACACCAGCACATTGGCGGCTCCCATTTCCTGCAGTTTTTTTGCATATTCCAGTATCTGCCCATCTGTATGAAGCACCGTGCCAAACATCTCCCCAAGCTCATGGTTATTCGGCTTTACGAGAAACGGGCGGTATTTCAGCACTCGCAGCAGCAGTTCTTTTTCTGCATCCACGCAGATGCGCACGCCTTTTGCATCCAGCCGTTTCATAATAAGCTCATACATATCGCCCGGCAGCGTATTTGGAATACTGCCAGACAAGACGAGCACATCCCCGCTTTCCATCGCTTCCAGCTTTTCATAGAGCATCCCGATTTTTTCCTCTGGAATCGCCGGGCCCTGTCCGTTAATTTCAAATTCTTCCCGGGATTTTACTTTTACATTGATACGGGTCATGCCCTCATCCAGCGGGATAAAGTCCGTATCACAGCCGTACTGCCCAAGCATCTGCTCCATGGCCGTTCCGGTAAATCCTGCCCGGAATCCAAGCGCACGGCTTTTCAGTCCCAGCCTGGAAAGCAGGACTGCCACATTATTTCCTTTGCCGCCCGCATATACGTGTTCCGAAGAAACACGGTTTACTGCATTCTGCTTAAAATCCCCCACCTGTACCACATAGTCCAGGGAAGGATTAAATGTCACGGTATAAATCATCTGCAATTCCTCCCAGTCATCCTGCATGATTTTATTCAAACGGATATGCCATTCCCCACTGGCTGCGCACGGCAGTCAGTATCTGCATGACATCCCGCACCAGCTGCAGGTTTTCTGCGCCGTTTTTGCTGCGCACATATTCCTGCATATCCTGCACTTCGTACTGCAGTGCCAGCGCAGACTCCCCTGCCTCAATGATTTCGGTATGCCCGTCCTGCGTAAAGGTAACCGATGCTTTCTGCGCCCTCGGATAGTCATTGATTTCGATAAACCCTTTTTCTCCGGCAATCACGCCGCGCTTTGGCTGCTTTGCACGCATGGTAAGCGCCATAACCGCCATTTCCCCATCCGGGTTTTTTAATAAAATGCCGCTGGTCTCATCCACGCCTGTTTCAAAATAATTCGCTGTCGTAAGGACAGCATCCGGCCTGCTTTTCATAAAAAACCTGGCAAAGGACACCGCGTAAACACCGATATCCAGCAGTGCCCCGCCCGCCAGCTCTTTGGAAAAGAACCGGTTCGTTACATCGTATTCCTTGCAGCTGCCAAAATTCACCTGAATCATTTTGACCTCTCCGATTACGCCGCCTGCAATCATCTGTTTCAGCTTCTTATACAGCGGCATATGCAAAAGCGTCGTCCCGTCACAGATAACCAGTCCTTTTTCCTGTGCCAGCAAAACGCATTCCTCCAGCTGCCGGCTGTTTACGGTAATTGACTTCTCGCAGAAGACATGCTTTCCTGCCTGCAGCGACTGCATCATCCACTCGTAATGCGAGTTATGCGGCGTTGCTATATACACGATATCTATCTGTTTATCTGCCAGCAGCTCACCGGCAGATGCATATGCCTTTTCCACGCCCAGCTCCTGTGCAAAGGCTTCTGCTTTTGTGCGGCTTGTGCCGCATACAGCATAAATTTCCCCGTTCACTGCCTTTAAAGCCTGCGCCATTTCATGCGCAATCAGGCCCGTTCCGATGATTCCCCAGTTTAATTTTTCCATCCGCAATACCTGTCCCTTTCCTGTGATGCTATGTCCGGTTTTCCCCTTCGCTTCTGTTTACCGGAATTTTAACCGGCCTGTTTTCCCTGCACGACCCGGATTCCGTTTTCCCCTGCAATCACGGCCTTTGACGCAATCCCGCAAAACAGGGAATGTCCCGCCACGCCCGGCATCTGATCGAGCTGCAGCGCCAGTTCTTTTATGCCCGTCATGCTTTCCAGATTCCTTCCGGCATCCATGTCGGCCGTTCTGCAGATACTGTCTGCATGCCCGATATCCTTTGCACGGCTTCTCCCGGCTATCCCGGCAGCCCCATCTGTGTTTTCCACTCTGCCAGTCCCGTCTGCACGATGGAATTGTGCATCCAGCAGGTAATTTCCGTCATCGCTGACCAGCCGCCCTGCCTTGCCGTTTGAACTGCGCCAGGTGACATCAGCCCCCATTTCCCGTAAACGTCTTTCCACAAAAGCCGCTGCCGGGCGCAGCACTTCAACTGCTATCGGATAAGAAAACTGCAGCCGCTCCTTCCATTTGCTTTCATCTGCCAGCAGAATATATTCTTTTGCCATAGATGCAGCAATTTTTTCCCGCGTATGGATTCCGCCGCAGCTTTTGAGCGCATTCAGCTGTGCATCCAGCTCGTCGCATCCGTCAAAAGCCATATCCAAAGCATCTGTCCATTCCAGCGGCTGCACCGGGATATGGTGGCGGACGCACAGCTCCATCGTGTCCCGTGACGGCGTAACCGCCTGGATTTTCCTGCCCTGTGTTTCTATCTCATTTATCAAAAGCGCCACCGTCGAGCCGCCGCCCAGCCCGACCGTCATGCCGTCCTTTATCATTTCCAGCGCTTTACGCGCACATTTCAGTTTCATGCAGCGCTCCTTTCTTTTCATATCCCAGTCAGGATGCTTCCCCATCCTTCAGCGGTTTTTTCAGTACCGCCAGAATCAGGCAGCCTGCCGCCGAACCAGCCAGAATGGCCAGTACATACAGAACCGGGTTTCCAATGGTCGGCAGTACAAAAATGCCGCCGTGCGGTGCCCGCAGCGTGCATCCAAACAGCATGGACAGCCCGCCCGCTGCCGCCGAGCCTATGATGCAGGACGGAAGGACGCGTATCGGATCATTTGCTGCAAACGGAATCGCTCCTTCGGAAATAAAGGACAGTCCCAGCAGGTAATTGACCATGCCCGACTCCCGTTCCTTTTGTGTAAAACGGTTTTTAAAAAATGTCGTGCACAGTGCGATAACAAGCGGCGGAACCATTCCCCCGGCCATAACAGCCGCCATAATTTCAAAATTGCCTTCCGCAAGCTGGGAGGTCCCGAACACATACGCGGTCTTATTTACCGGGCCGCCCATGTCTACGGACTCCATCCCGGCTACAACGATGCCAAGCAGCACCTTGCTTGTTCCGTTCATGCTGTTTAATGCTCCTGTCAGTGCATCATTGATAATTCCCATCAGCGGATTTATCAGCGTAGTAATAACCGAACCGGCCAGAATGCCGACCACCGGATAAATAATCATCGGACGGATACTGTTTAACGACTGCGGCAGCCTGGATGTCAGCTTTTTCAGCCCGATTACAAGATACCCGGCTGCAAATCCTGCGAACAGCGCGCCCAGAAATCCCGCATTGACTTCCCCGCCTGCCGGATTCCCAAACGTCGAACCGCTTTTTGCAATCAGGCCGGCAACAAATCCGACTGCAAGTCCCGGCCTGTCTGCAATGCTCATGGCAATATAACCGGACAATACCGGAAGCATCATGCCAAAGGAAAATTCGCCAATTGTTTTCAGATACGCCGCAAGCGGGGTATTTTTACCAAAATTTGCCGGGTCGATGCTGTAATCGTCAAACAGGAATGCAAGTGCAATTAAAATTCCGCCGCCGATGACAAACGGAAGCATATGCGAAACGCCATTCATCAGGTTTTTATAAATCTGGCGCCCGATGCCTTCGGATTCTGCATCATCCGCCTGTGCCTGCGCGCCGCCCGTATGATGATACACCGGCACGGAACCGCTGACCGCCTGCTGAATCAGTTCTTCTGCTTTATGTATGCCGTCGGCAACCTTTGTAATCAGAACCGGCTTTCCGTCAAACCTTGCAAGGTCAACTTTTTTGTCAGCCGCGATAATAATGCATTCTGCCTGCTGTACATCCTCTGCCGTCAGCACGTTTTTAGCGCCGTCTGCCCCCTGGGTCTCCACCTTGACCGGGATTCCCATCTGCTTTCCTTTCATGTCCAGGCTCTCTGCCGCCATAAAGGTGTGCGCAATGCCGGTCGGGCAGGCCGTAATGGCAAGCACGCGATAGCCTTCCCGCGGCTGCTCCTGTGCTTTTTTCTCATTTTTCCCGTCCAGCTCATCTTCCTTCTTATCAATCATCCCGATAAACTGTTCCGGTGTTTCCGCTTTGACAAGCGCTTCCTTAAATTCCGTGTCCATCAGGATTGTGGACAGCTTTGCCAGCGCTTCCAGATGCACGTTTGCTCCGGTTTCCGGCGCTGCAATCATAAAAATCAAATCTGCCGGCTCGTCATCCAGCGACTCATAATCCACGCCGTCTTTCACGACCATCGCCGCCAGTCCCGCATGCTTTACTGCCGCGCATTTTGAATGCGGTATTGCAATTCCTTCCCCGATTCCGGTCGTTCCTTCTTCTTCGCGTGCAAGCACGCCCTTTTTGTATGCTTCCCTGTCATACAGGTTTCCTGATTCTTCCATCAGGTGCGTCATGTAGTCAATTGCCTCTGCTTTGGAACCAACACTGGCATTGACATCAATTGCCCTGATATCCAGCAGTTCACTGATTCTCATTCTGGTCTCCTCCTAATCCATGTTTTTGCTGCCGGCTGTGCGCATCCTGCCGGTAACATGCAGCTGTGAAATTTGTTTTTGTTCCAGTATCTATCGCGATATTAATTTTTATATGTTTAGTATATCACGTAAATCATTATTGTCAATTTCTTTTTGACGAAAATAATTTTTTCCACAGATTATACAAATACAGCAGCTGATACCGAACAAAAGAGGCTCGTTTTCCAGCATTTTGCACAGACGCTCTTTGAAAATGGAACCGTCCAGAGCGCATAACAGGCTTGCTGCAGCTTGTGTGCACTTCCATGCAATACCAGTACACCCCTGCACCCGGCCTGAATTTTTCATGCCCTGCCTAAGGCAGGTCTATGTAAAAATTTTTCATAAGAATCTCTGTTTTTTCGTTTGGCAATAATTTTTTTCTCATTTCGGATTACAGCTTTTCATCTGCAATCAGGCTCTCACAATAGCTTGTCCGGTCGTAGCTGCGCTCCTGCCCGACGGTCAGAAACAGATACAGCACTTCAATCACGGTCATTGCCGATACCCTGGAAAAACAGATTTCGTTTAAAAACAGCTTTTCCCGCGTTGCTGTCTGGATATGGTAATCCACAATGCTGCCGACCGAAGAATTCGGGTTATTGGTAATGCCGACGGTCACGACTCCGTTTTTCTTTGCTTCCTGCACCATTTTCACGACCTGGCGCGATTCCCCGGAATTGGAAATAGCTATCATAACATCATCCCTTCCCAGGGACAGCGAAAACGCCAGCTGCGTTTCCCATATCGTTCCTGCCACAGCCTTTATCCCGATTTCATTAAATTTGAACGAGCCGTCCAGCGCTGCCGGTATGGTATTTCCGACTGCCACAAACTGCACAATCCTTGCAGACTTGATGTAATCCAGTATCGTATTCAGCTGCTTTTCGTCCATCAGGGAAAAGGTCTGGCGAAGCTCGTCTATTTTATTCGCCAGGATATTCTGCAGGGACTGCCCGATATCGGCTCTTGAAATATGATTGGAAACAGGCACTTCCAGCCCGCTTTCCACAATCTCCTTCGCAAGCCTGATTTTCATCTGATGAAATCCTTCCACATCGCATTTATGGCAGAACCTCGTAACCGTGGCCACACTCGTGCCACAGGCCTGGGCCAGCTCGCCGATGGTCATATTGACAACTTCCTTATGATTCTGTATCAGATAATTTGCTATCTTTTTTTCCTGTTCAAAAAAACTGTCGTATAAAATATGTATGGTGTCCATGACAGACTTCTGCTTTTCCATGCTTCTCCTCCTGTACGAAAATGATTTTCATGCCTTTTTCATTTTATCTTAGCGGATTGTGCAAATTTGTCAAGGCCGGGAAAACTTCCGGCCTGCTCCGTCCAGGCAAAAGCATGGGGGCTGCCGCAAAAACAATGTCTGTTTCATGCGGCAGCCCCCATCCAGCTTTCATTATTTTTAATTTTTATTATTTTCCACCTGCTTTTACAACCGGAATCCATACCTCATACTTTGCGTTCTGCGGGTCTGCATTCAGGTATACTTCAATATCCGGCGCATTTGCATACTCATACCCGGACGCCGGCAGCCACTCCGTGACAATGCGCCGTTCCAGCTCCTGCAGGGACGCGTTTGTGCCCGAACCGGGAAATACCGCCCAAGTAGCGGCAGGCACTTCATAGGCTTCAAAGCCTTCACATTCCCTGGATGCAGAAACTGCTATAAAATATTTCCATTCTTCCTGGTCGCCGCATGCGCTGACGCCTAACAGGCCCATCGGCTGTGATTCCATCAGCCCGGCCAGCTTGCGTATGGTACCATCCGATGCGGCTTTTTCCCACATCGCCGGAACTGCCATAAAGTTGTCCTCTATGTTTTTGCTAAGCGGCATGGACACTCCTAAAATGCGGAATGCCTCTTTTGTTTCAATCCGATACTCCATTGCCTGAGCTCCTTTCACTGTTATCTGAAAGGCAATCGGAGAATACGATTTGACAGATACCCCTTCTTTTCCTGCCACAGACGGTGCGATTCCATGAACGGACTGAAATGCACGGTTAAATGCCGTCGGCGACTGATACCCGTATTTCGCAGCAATCTCAATAATTTTCCGGCTGCCCTCCTGCAGGTCTGATACCGCCCTGGACATTTTCCTTCTGCGGATATATTCCGACAGCGTAATCCCGGCCATATAAGTAAACATCCGCTGGAAATGATAAGAAGAACAGCAGGCTATCCTGCCAAGCTGCTCATAGTCCACGGTATCGGTCAGGTGTTCTTCGATATAATCCATCGCTTCGTTTAATCTGTCTATCCATTCCATTGCTCCTCCTGCTCCTTTCCCTGTGATTGTAGCATTCTGCGCGGTTTATTTCCTCTCTTTTTGTGCACAAAATTAAGAGCTGGCTTCAATCTCATCCATTGTAATACATTTAATAGCATCAAACTGTTTTAACTGCTTATCGTTTGTTAAAAATAAATCGCATCTTTCCAGACATGCTGCCGCTAGCTGCAGGGAATCCATTCCTTTAAATGCTTTATAGTCTGCCCTGATTCGTGCTGCTTTATCAGCCACAATTTTATCAATATTCACAATCTCAATGCTGAGCACTCTGATAAGCCGTTCAAATGACTCAATTAATTCGTGGCAGTTATTTCGATAAGGAAAAACCTTATACTCCTCAATTGTTACAGCAGAAGTAAGAAGTTTTATTTCCGATTCATAACAATCTTGAAAAAATGTTTTTGCACGAATGGAATATTGCGGATTTCCTTTGCTGCCCTCTATATAGTATATAAAAGGAGCTGTATCGACAAACACTTTCCTATAACCTGTCATCCTCACGCATCTCCCTCATATATTCATCCACATTTTTTCCTCTTTCACTAGGTATTACAAAGCTGTCCCAGTCAACAGGTTCTTTTTTTCTGTTTCTGCCGGGCTGTCCAAGAAACGTAACTACAACTTCTGAACCTTCATATTCATATAAGTCTTCATTTTCAATCACAACCGTATTTCCTCTTATAATTCCTTTTACAGCAGCTAACACATGCTCACTTCCTTTCCATCTTGATTTTTCAGCTTATAAAACGAAATCGAAATTCACTCTTTCAAAACTACTGGCAGCCATATTTTATGATACCTCTATTGCAAATATAATATGACTCATTCTTCTTACAATGCCGAAAACACCAGAATCGCAGCTCCCAGCACCACAAGCACGATGCCAGCCGCACGGTTCAGTACCGCCGGTTCTGCCTTATTTGCAAACACGGCTGCCACTCTTGCCCACAGAAACGTGAATACGACACACAGGCACCAGACAAGCCAGTCCGGTGCTCCTCCGATAGCAAAGTGCGACATGGCCCCGGTCAGCGCTGTAAACGTCATTATAAATACGCTCGTCCCGACTGCGGTTTTCAGTTCATATCCGAGCACGCCTGTCAGTATAAGGAGCATCATCATACCGCCGCCTGCCCCGATAAAGCCGCAGATAAAGCCAATCAGCGTGCCGCTGACGGCCGACTGGATGGCCCGCCTGCGCGGTGAAACTCCCTGCATCGTTTCTTTGGTTGTCATAACCGGCCTTACGATAAATTTTACGCCAAGCAGAAATGTCATGCACACCGAAAAATTCCCCATGGCTGCCGGCGGGACCAGGCTTGCAATATAGCTGCCGGCTACGGTAAACAGCAGGACACTGGCCATCATAATAAGGCCGTTTTGGATATCCAGGTTTTTATTTTTTCCGTATGTATACGCCGATACGGCGCTTGCCAGCACATCCGACGACAAGGCAATTCCAACCGCCATATAAGGCTCCATATCCAGAAACGTTATCAACATCGGGCTGATAACCGCAGCTGCACTCATGCCCGCAAAACCTGTCCCAAGCCCGGCTCCCATGCCGGCAAAAAACGTAACCATCATTATGATAAAAAATTCCATTTTTTCACACCCTTCCATCTGTCTTATTACTCCGGCGGTTAAATATCGACGAATTTTACGAAGAATCAATTTTCATCTGCAAGGCGGAAGAATGAGTTGCAGCGAGTGCTGCAACGATTGATGACAACGCGGCAGATGGAAATTTAAGCAAGTAAAAACGTCGATATTTAACCGCCGGAGTAATACCATAGTACATCTGCCTGATAGAATCTGTCAATGCTTATAGAAAAGTTCAGTTACTGGTCACGGAGTGAACAGTAACAAAGTTCACAAAAAAATCACTTTCTATTGCTTCCAGCGCTGCTTTCGAATATACTGAATGAAAAACCCTGTTTCCTGCCACCACGAAAGGATTACTCTCATGAACATACTCCTTATTGCCATCAGCGCAAAATACATCCATTCCAATCCAGCCGTATTTTCGTTAAAAGCATGTACCGGCGAATACAGCGGCCTTGTAAACATTCTGGAATTTACCATCAACCAGCAGCCTTCTTTCCTGCTGCAGGAAATTTATAAAAAGCGCCCGGATGTCATTGCTTTTTCCTGCTACATCTGGAACCGCACCCTGCTGGACGGGCTTATCCCGGACCTGCATCAAATCCTTCCTGATGCGGACATCTGGGCCGGCGGGCCCGAAGTTTCTTACGACGCGCCGCAGGTTATCCGGAAATGGCAGCTGCGCGGCGTGATGACAGGCGCCGGGGAAGGCTCGTTTTACAGGCTTGTATCAGCTTATGCAAAGGGCACTGCCGCATCCCTGCCAGCCATTTTAAGACAGGAAGACGCGCCGCGGATAACACTGGCGCAGATTCCGTTCTGGCAGGAAAGCATTCCGGATTTAAGCAGCCGGATTATCTACTACGAAAGCAGCCGCGGCTGCCCGTTTTCCTGCAGCTACTGCCTGTCTTCGATTGAAAAGACCATGGATTTCCGCCCGGCCAGCCAGGTATGCCGGGAACTGGATTTCTTTTTAGAGCGGCGCGTCTTGCAGGTAAAATTTACCGACCGGACCTTTAACTGCAAAAAAGCGCACGCCCTGCCGATTCTTTCGCATATTCTGGAACATGATAACGGGATTACCAATTTTCATTTTGAGATATCCGCTGACCTTTTGGACGGCGATTATTTTGCACTGCTGCGTCAGATGCGCCCGGGAGCCGTGCAGCTGGAAATCGGCGTGCAGTCGGTCTGTGCGCGGACAATTACAGAAATCGGGAGAAGCATGGATTTTGACAGGGTATCACAGGCCGTGCGGCTGATACATTCCTGGAACAATATTCATATACATTTAGATTTGATTGCAGGACTGCCGTTTGAGGATTTGCACACCTTTGAACATTCTTTTAACGAGGTCTATGCCCTGCAGCCGCAGCAGCTGCAGCTGGGCTTTTTAAAGGTGTTAAAGGGCTCCGGCATGGAACGGCAGGCTGCAGGGTACGGGCTTTGCCACACAAGCCTTCCGCCTTATGAAGTGCTCTGTACCAGATGGCTTTCCTATGAAGATGTCTGCCGCTTAAAACAGGTGGAAGCTGTTTTGGAAACGTATTACAACAGCGGGCAGTTCGCACATGCGCTGGCATATTTAGAACGCTTTTTTGATACGCCGTTTTCCATGTACGAATCGCTTGGCCGCTGGCACGAAGCACACGGCTGCACCGGCATCCAGCCGTCGCGCCTGCGCAAATATGAAATTCTGCTGGAATTCGGGACAGGCTGCGCAGACAGCCTGGCGGCTTTCAAAGAATACCTGGTTTACGACCTGTACCTGCGGGAACATATGAAAAACCGCCCGGGCTTTGCGCCTTCCTTAGATAAATGGAAAAACACGATTCATGACATCCTGCAGGAAGAAGCCCGGACGCATGCATGGTTCCCGGAATTATCGGCCTGCAATTACCGGGCGCTGGTAAAAGCCCTGCATGCGGAAGTGTTTGAAACCATTTTTGAAAAGCCTTCCGTTGTGCTGTTCTGCTATGAAACACGCAGTCCGCTGACCCATAACTGCATGACCAGAATCATACCGCTGGCGGAATAAAAATATTCCCTACACAGAGAGCCGGAAATCCTCGATTTTCTGCCGTATCACATTTTCCGGCTCCCGCCCTGATTCCTTTTCCAGCAGCATCTGCTCCAGATCATTGTCGTGCACAATCAGGATGAGCTTTTTCTCCAATGCCCACAGCTCCCGCACGGTATAATAAGCACTGTCACTGACACCCCTGCGCGCTATGAGCATTCCAAACAGCCCTGTACCGTGCGCTTTCAGGTAATTGGACAGCTGCAGGATATCTTTTCTGGACACATTCTGGCTGTAGTTTTTGGCATCTGCCACAATATAATCCGCCCCGTACCGGGAACGCAGAAATGCCCAGAATCCGGTATCACAGTAGTTCGGAAAAATAAAATCCCTGCGGTTTGCATGCATAGCATCTGATTTTTCCGTCAGCGGCAGGGACAGCGGCGGGCAGAACAGATACGATAAGATATCCCCGACGGTTTTCTGGTAACTGTTCCAGTCTGCTTTTCCCGGCACGCAGCTCCACAGCCGGTCGATATATTCCTGCTCCGGCGTCTGGCTGTCACCGTCCGATGGCCGGCAGGGCCGCAGCGCAGAGGTAAAGACCGGATGCCCTGCCTGTTCAATCTGTTCCCGAAAAACAGACCAGATATAGTCCCTGTCCCAGATTTCAGCCTGGTATTCTTCCAGCATCATGCGCAGCCTGTCTGTCAGCACGCCCGGAAACAGCAGCACGCATTTTGCACCCGGCACGAAATGCTGTATCTGGGCAAGCCTGGACATGACACGCAGGATTCTGTCATAGGTAAACGACGGCACAAATTTCACCTCGATAGCCAGCTGCTCCCATCCTTCCCCGTCCTGCGACTGCCGTTCTGCCAGAAGGTCAATCACCTGTCCTTCCTGAATCCGCTCATCCAGCCTTACATTCCGAAACCGCTCATTCCTGCATAAAATACCATACATGTATTGTTCAAAGTCATAGCCAGTCAGAGCCATACCGGTACGCTGCCTGCTGCATGTGCTGCATTCCAGCCTGAAATTGCTCATATCCCTGCTGCCGCCCGGCGCACCTGGAAACGCACGGCCAATTTGTGCATCTTCAAACGTTATTTCTTTTCCGCAAACAGAACACCTTGCCCCATCCCTCTCAAAGAGAGCTCTTTTGATATCTTTCACGCTGCTTTTCATCCTTTCCCTGTGCTGCTTTTTTCTTTTGAATTTCCCTGACACGTCTGCTTCTATTTTCTTTGTTTTCTGAAGTTTTGTATGTTATCTGTCAGATTTCATTTGTCATAGGCTGATTGTAGCATGAACCGGGAACAGGTGTCAAACAGGTTTTAGGGAAATAGCACAAAAACTGATTCGTGACTTTCTGCCACTCATATGCTATAATCTGAGAATCAGACAAAAGGAGGAGGCCACATGAAAACAGACATTCAGATTGCACAGGAAGCAGAAATGATTCATATCAGGGAAGTTGCCGCCAGATACGGGATTGCCGAAGATGATTTAGAGTTATACGGCAAATACAAGGCAAAGCTTTCCGATGAACTCATTGAAAAAACAAAGCAGAACAAAGACGGAAAGCTGATTCTTGTAACAGCCATTAATCCAACTCCGGCCGGCGAAGGAAAGACCACCACAAGCATCGGCCTGAGCCAGGCATTTGGAAAGCTTGGCAAAAACTGCCTGCTTGCCCTGCGGGAGCCGTCACTCGGCCCATGCTTTGGCATCAAAGGCGGTGCCGCTGGCGGCGGTTATGCACAGGTGGTGCCAATGGAAGACTTAAACCTTCATTTTACAGGCGATTTCCATGCGATTACAGCCGCGAACAACCTGCTTGCGGCGCTTCTCGACAACCATATCCAGCAGGGAAATGCCCTGCAAATCGATACAAGGCAGATTGTCTGGAAACGCTGCATGGATATGAATGACCGCGCGCTGCGAAATATCGTCGTCGGGCTCGGTACCAAATCCGACGGTTTTGTGCGGGAAGACCACTTTGTTATTACTGTTGCAACCGAAATCATGGCAATTTTATGCCTGGCTTCTGATATGGCCGATTTGAAAAAGCGTCTCGGGGATATTATTGTCGGATATAATTACAGCGGCGAGCCTGTCACGGCCGGACAGCTTCAGGCTGTCGGTGCAATGGCTGCGCTTTTAAAGGATGCCTTAAAGCCGAACCTGATTCAGACACTCGAGCATACCGGCGCTATCGTCCATGGCGGGCCGTTTGCCAATATCGCGCACGGCTGCAATTCCATCCGTGCTACCAAAACAGCGCTGAAAATTGCAGATTATGTCATTACCGAAGCCGGATTCGGCGCAGACCTTGGCGCAGAAAAGTTCTTTGACATCAAATGCCGTAAGGCCGGGCTCAAGCCGGATGCTGTCGTACTTGTAGCTACCGTGCGTGCACTGAAATACAACGGCGGCGTGCCGAAAAACGAGCTTTCTGCCGAAAACCTGGATGCGCTGAAAAAAGGCATCTGCAACCTGGAAAAACATATTGAAAACCTGCAGAAATACCAGGTGCCAATCGTCGTCACTTTAAATTCCTTCCTGACCGATACACAGGCAGAGTATGAGTATATCCGCAGCTTCTGCGAAGAAAAAGGCTGTGAATTTGCATTATCCCGCGTCTGGGAAAAAGGCGGCGGGGGCGGAATCGAGCTGGCAGAAAAAGTACTGAAAACACTCGAAGAAAAAACATCTGCATTCCAGCCGCTCTACCCGGATGACATGCCATTGAAAGAAAAAATACGGACCGTTGCCACCGAAATTTACGGTGCCAGTGACATTGCCTGCACACCGGCCGCCGAAAAGACACTGGCAAGGCTTACCGAGCTTGGCTTTGGAAACCTGCCTGTCTGCATTGCAAAAACGCAGTATTCGCTTTCGGACGACCAGTATAAGCTTGGACGCCCGTCTGGCTTTACCGTTACCGTGCGGGATGTATACGTCAGTGCCGGGGCCGGGTTTGTCGTCGTCCTGACCGGAGCCATCATGACCATGCCGGGATTGTCCAAAACTCCGGCTGCTTATGGAATTGATGTAGACGAACACGGGAAAATAACCGGATTGTTTTAATGCCTGCTATAAAAGAAGAACGTAACGAATGAAAGACTGGCTGCTGCACGCTGGATGGAATCCGTTTTATCCAGTTGTGCTGGCAGATGAAGGATTAAAAAAAGGGGCTGTCATATGAAAGAAAATGATACAAGATATCGATGGTTTCAATCGTTCTTTTAGACGATATCTTGTATCTGTTTTACTTCATGTGACAGCCCCAGTTTTGTCAGCCCTCTTTTTTATTCTTACCAATACTTTCTGACCACTTCTTCCGATTTCTGTAAAGGAAGCTGCATTTTTCATTTCTTCAATTGCTGCGCACACATCAGCCGTCTCCTGTCCTTTGGGATATTTCAGCGGCTTTTACTGTTCCCTGCTCTTATCTACATAGGAATATGCGTTCGAAATCTTCGCATTCTCCGCCGTCAGCTCTACCGGTTCCCGGTAATAAGCGATAACCGGCGTGCCGACTGGCAGAATCTGGTACAGCTTCTCTGCCAGGTCACCCGGCATATTGATGCATCCATGCGAACCGGACGTCTTATAAATATCCTTGCCAAAATCACTTCTCCAGCTGGCATCGTGGAATCCGACATTGTAGGCAAATACCATAAAGTAGTCTACATCCGATGCATAGTTTTCGCCCTTGAGCGTTGCATCCCGCTCTTTGTAAATAATTTTAAAAAGCCCGTCCGGCGAACCCCAGCTGCGGCTGACATTTCCTGTCACGACATCCGATTCCAGCTTTAATTTTCCATTGTCATAAAAATACATATGCTGGTTCGTATAGTCTATCTCAATATAAGTATTTCCAATATCGTATGTTTCGCTCTTTACTTCTGCGGTCTGATTAAACACCGGTTCCCGCTTGATTGTCTTTCCTGAACTGATTTCAGATAAAATCTGCGCTTTTTCTTTATCCTTGTCAATTACCCAGCCATAATCGCCGCCGCCGATTTTGACCGTATCGCCAAGGGTCGTCTTAAATTTGCGCACATCGCCATAAGTATTATATTTGCTTGCAAGATACTGGACATAATGAGTGACCTTGGATTCATCCAGTATCACGGAATAATCCGCGCCTACCGTAATCCATTCCTTGATTTGTTTCGCATCCAGCACTTCCCCGTTTTCCCCGACGTCGTACTTGATTTTTGTATGCAGATAGGAATTGATATTTTTCAGTGCCTTTTTCAGCTTTTTATTATTGGATTTTACTTTCGGCTCCTCATATACGTCATCCGTCAGCACCAGCTTTGTCTCGCCCATGTCCACGGCCTTCCTTGCCAGCTTCTGTACATCCTTCAGGCGTATCTGGTTTCCTTTCTCTGCTTCTACCAGCTCATATCCGGTGTCTGATTCCCTGAGATAGGCATCCTGTGGTTTTTTAATATAGCTGTCCGAAAAGCATTCCAGCTGTGACACAAGCTTGTCCAGCTTCTGCTTATTATAAGAAGCAGATACTTCCAGATCCACATTTTTTTCGCCTTCACGGCCCGTAATCCACTTATAATTGTCCTGTTCTTCCAGAATATCGCTGATTTCCGTGCCAGGCACATACACATAATCAATATCCGGCCCGATAATCTGATACTTTTCCCCGTCCCGGGTTTCCACCGTAAAAATATAATCCGCAACTTCCTGTGCTACTTTATCCTCTGCTTCCTCTACTGTCATCTTATCGACCGCAATTCCATTCAATACTGTTCCTGGAAAAAAATGCTCTTTATAGTAAGATGCCGTATAAAAATAGCAGACCAAAAGTGCAATCAGCAAAAAACATGTAATGATGCTCATAAATATCAGTGCAGACTTTGCTGCCGACTTCTGCTTTCTCATTTTAAATACCCTCTTTCCCAGGCTTCGCGCATCCTGTGCGGCTGATTCCTGCTGCGCACCTGCAGGAAACTGCCCCGGAATGCGGGCTGCCCGTTTCTCGTACTTTATTTTAACAGAATCCGAGCCTTTTGGCTACCTTGCTTTTGCAGTAAAACACCGCTCATAATTAAAATGCGTGATATAAACTGCCAAAAATAAGGTAAATCGACATTTTTTTATCTTCTGTCCATTTTGCACAAAATATACCGCATCAAATCTAACAGATTCCGGCATCAAATCGCCCTGGAGTTCCCCAAAGTTAAAGTTCCCCGTTTCCCCTGATATTGTATTCTGACAGAATGATTTGCCTAAAATGTAACAATTCTGTGACATTTCAAATATTATTTTCACTTAGTAGAAAAACCAAGAATACAGCTCCACATCCAGCTTCCGACTTAACCTTGATATAGCCGCCTTGCATGGTAACAATTTAAAATCGTTTGAATATGCTTCCCTGATGCTGTTCCGGAATTTACTCTGCTGATACAGCCAGTCCGCAAATTCTTTCGGCAGAGAAAGAAACGGAAATAAGAAAACCGCTGTTGCATGGTTGTGTGTGTTTCCATGCAGCAGCAGTTTTGTGCTGGCGGTATTCAGCTGAAAACGTGGCTTAATAAACTGAAAGCTTCCTGTGTTTTAGTTTTTCTTCATATCCAGCCTTTTTGCACTTTCTTCAGCCATTTCTGCTTCAACATCATAGCCATTTTTACGAAGTTTCTCAGCAATTTCCTGATACAGCTTATATGCATCCCT
>OFGA01000882.1_pt1 | contig 22618 bp, 25 predicted proteins | sample 1521471 | NCBI WGS metagenome assembly OFGA01 (sample SAMEA3504086, study PRJEB24116) | mouse gut metagenome | biome: mouse gut; feature: mouse-associated habitat; material: faeces | place: Denmark | collected 2011
GTACGGGCTCTGAAATGAACGGCGGCGCAGTTATCACGAACCATGAGCAGAAACTGAAGATTGGCCATGTATTTGATGAAAGGGTGTATCCGAAATTTTCCATCTTAAACCCGGCATATACCTATACACTGCCCCGGTATCAGATGGTTGCGGGAATCTATGACATCATGAATCACATTACGGAGCAATATTTCTCCGGGGAGGACGACAATACTTCTGATTATCTGATGGAAGGCTTGCTGAGGTCTTTGATCCATTCCAGCAGGATCGCTGTGAAGAATCCTACGGATTACGAGGCAAGGAGCAACATCATGTGGATTGCCACATGGGCGTTAAATACCCTGGTGGCGAAAGGAAAATCTACAGACTGGATGGTGCATATGCTTGGGCAGGCGGTTGCGGCACATACGGATGCAACCCATGGCATGACCCTTGCAGCGGTATCCATGGCCTATTACCGATTTGTCTGTCCGTTTGGGCTGGCAAAGTTTAAGAGGTTTGCCATGAACGTATGGGACGTAAATCCGGAAGGAAAAAGTGATGAACAGGTTGCAGCGGAAGGTCTGCAGAAAATGGAGGCTTATATGGAGGAACTGGGCCTTACGATGCATCTGAAAGAACTTGGGGTAACAGATGAGATGCTTCCGGGGATCGTTGACAGCACGCTGGTCATGGATGGCGGTTATAAGGTGCCGGATAAGGATGAAATAATGGAAATTTTTAAGAGCAGCTTATAAAAGCCTTAGACTGCCAAAGCGTTATAATGCGGCAGAGGGATGCCATATGCCAATCGACATACGGCATCCCTTTTTAACAGAGATATTGTGGTGTCAGGCATGAGATAAGTGAAAATCTGGAGGTAACAGTTATGCGCATTTTAGTATTAAACGGAAGCCCCCGTCCAAAGGGCAATACGAAACAAATGGTGGATGCGTTCCGGAGTGGTGCGGAAACCGCAGGACATCGGGTTGATGTAATTGACGTATGCAGGAAAAAGATTGCGGGCTGTCTGGCCTGCGAATACTGCCATACAAAGGGAAACGGAGCCTGCGTGCAGAAAGATGATATGCAGGAAGTCTATTCCCTGCTGGGGGAGGCGGATATGCTTGTCATTGCCTCGCCGATTTATTATCACGGTGTTTCAGGGCAGTTAAAATGTGCTCTTGACCGCTTCTATTCTGCTGCTTATCCGAGAAAGCCCCGGAATCTGAAAAAGGTGGCTATGATATTAAGCTCCGGTGATCCCGCAATGTATGATGGGGCAATGTTCTCCTACAAGGGGGATTTTCTGGGATACCTGGGCCTTGAGGACATGGGGGTATTTACCGCATACGGCATGGAGAACGGTTCGGCTTCAAAGCCGAAAGAACTCCGTGATTTCGGAAAAAATCTGAAATAGTGATAAGGGAGGCTGTGAAATGAGAAAAATATTCAGCATTATACTTGTTTCCCTATTGGCATTTCCAATAACAGCATGTGGGCGAAACAAGGCAGGGGAAACAGGGACAGCCGGAGGTGTTGAAACAATCCCGACAACAGATACCATAGGATCTGTACTGGACATTTATAAAGAGGAGTCTACTACTTAAATGATCAGAGCAACTTTGATTTTCAGTTAAACCGTATTGTGATGTGGGACGGCGGGGATTTAGAGGAAATACAAAAGATCGGATCCGAAATTAAAACATCGGAGGACTGGAAAAGAGAACTGATTTTCCATAAATGTGCGCTCTTTAACGTTCCGGCTGTTTACGGATAAAGAGGACGCCTGCAATTATTGTAACTGCGGAAATGTGAAGCTGGTATTCGATACCTTTATGAACTGGATCATGCAGATAAAGCAAAGAGACCGGCGGGATTGAACATATGGTTTCCTGCAAGTGGCATGATTTTTGAAAATTCCGCTTTGACAAAATACAAAAATGCATATATAATAATACCGTCGAGTGGCAGAAAGCGTAAATCCAGATGATGGGTTTGCGCTTTTTTGATGCACACGGGCATTCAAATAAAATATGGTTGTGGCAGCTTTCCGAAAAAGTCTCCTGAGCGTTTTCTGCTGCGGCAGATTTCTCAAAAGAAACGGAGGAAAATGAATAAAGAAGTAACGGCAAACAAAATGGGAACCGAGGCGGTTCCGAAAGTCATGTTAAGTATGGGGATACCAATTATTTTATCAATGGTACTGCAGGCATGCTACAACATTGTGGACAGCATGTTTGTGGCGCGTATTCCGGATTCCGGCAATATAACCAATATGGGTGAGTATGCGGTAAATGCGTTGACACTGGCGTTTCCGGTTCAGATGCTGATTGTAGCGTTTGGCATCGGGACAGGCGTGGGTGTCAATGCACTGCTTGCAAAAAGCCTGGGACAGCGGGACGAGGAAAAAGTTGCAAGGACTGCAGGAAACGGAGTGACATTAGCGCTTATCATTTATATCGTATTTTTACTGTTCGGCCTGTTTGGCGTGAAGGCTTATATCGGAAGTCAGACGAACGATGAAGTGGTGCTTGGAATGGGGATTTCGTATCTTTCCATCTGTTCTGTTGCCTCGTTTGTCATTGTCTTGTTTTCGATTTACGAAAAACTGCTACAGTCAACAGGAAAGACAATCTATTCCACGATTGCACAGGTGTCGGGCGCCGCTGTTAATATCGTGCTGGATCCGGTTATGATTTTCGGTTATTTCGGACTGCCCGGGATGGGGATTTGCGGTGCGGCGTATGCGACCGTGATCGGGCAGGTGGTATCCATGCTGATTGCAATGTACTTCCACTATCGGAAAAATACGGAAGTAAAATCGGGAATGCAGTACCTGAAGCTGGACAAAGATATTGTAAAGGAAATCTATGTCATTGGTCTTCCGGCGATTATCATGCAGGCGTTGATGTCATTTATGACATACGGCGTGAATCTGATTTTTGGCACCGTTTCGCAGGCGGTAGTGACGGCGTATGGTATTTTTTATAAAATCCAGCAGCTTATTTTTTTCGCGGGATTCGGCCTGCGCGACGCGATTACGCCGATTGTATCCTTTAATTATGGAATGGGTGATAAGAACCGTGTCAAACAGGGCATTGTATATGGAATTTTGTACACGGAGATTATTATGCTGATCGGCACGATCGGCCTGGAGGTCTTTGCAAGTCCCCTGATCGGATTATTTGCCATGTCTGAGGAAACGGAAGCGTTATGTGTTCTGGCGGCGCGGATCATTGCGGCAGGCTTTTTGTTTGCAGGCGGGAATATTGCAGTACAAGGGGTATTTCAGGCACTTGGCTGCGGGTTAAATTCACTGATTGTATCCCTGCTTCGGTTGTGCGTTGTCGTACTGCCGCTGGCATGGCTGTTTACAAAGCTTGAAAATGCGACGTATATGATCTGGTGGGCATTTCCGATTGCAGAGCTTGTGGCGCTTGCGGTCTGGACTTATTTTTAAGAATGAAAAATGACTTCAATAAAAAAGCGAAAAGGCTTGACGGGGAACTGGCTTTAGCAGAAAATAAGTTGCTTCAATACAGAGGAGTGGCAGAAATGAAAGACAGAGGGAAAGAAATTGTTAGAAGATATACCAATTTTTCGGAACTTACAAATGAGATTACAAATGACTTCATTGAATACATAGAAATCGGAGAAAAAAACACGAAAAAAGAACAGGAAGTGTTGGTGCATTGGAAGTTTTAATATTTTCGCATTTCGACACGGCACATGTGTCACTTGCTTCAAAAGCGAAAATTTGGGGCTATGGGATACCGATGCAAATTCTGGATTTCCTATAAGGTGATGGGCGGGCCTACACCCGCCTTTTCTTTATTATATACCAGTTATTGAGGGGGTTGTCAATGGCCCTCTTTAGAAATTCCAATGGATTATGACATCTTGTTCTCCGGCTTCGTTTTTTTCGCCTATTTCAACGAAGTCGATGAAATCATATGCCATTTCATTGGTCAGCTCCGTAAATGTGGAGTATTTTTTCAAAATATCATGGGCAGCCTGCGATATTTGGGAATTGCTGCAATAAACCGACAGCTTTCCTTCAGTTATTTCGATCTCTTGATTGATGCTTTTTATCTTCCGTGAATACTCTTCTTTTATCCTAAGGAACATATCTTCGTCCATTTCACCGGAATATTTGTCTATATAACAATTCCGTAAGCCAGTGTTCAGCTTCTCCTGCTCCTGATACAGTTTTTTTATGCTGGCTTCCAATTCCTTTTTTCTGCCGCCTTCCATTGGAACAAGCTGGGCTGCAATATCATCAAGCTGAGGCTGGTTGTCTATCATATCGTTTACATGCTCTTGTAAGGTGGCCAATATCCGTTCTTCCAGCAGGCTGTATTTGATATTGTGGTTTGTACATTCTCTGGAAGCGGATTTGCTGGCAAGGCGGCATCTCAAATAATTGGCATTTGTGCCTTTGGTGCCGCTCCTGACCATGGTAGAGCGGCAGTCCTTACACTTCACTTTTCCCGCTAAAGGATAAAATTTCCCCATCGGTGCGGTTTTTTTCGGGTTTTTCCGGTTCATTTTCAAAAGTTCCTGCACTTTATAAAAATCTTCTTTGGAGATGATCGGCTCGTGGTTGTCTTTTATGACAACCCATTCCTCTTTGGGTGCCAGTACGACTTTTTTGCTTTTATAGCTTATCTTTTTTTCCCTGCCTTGTATGAGCGTTCCTATATAGGATTCATTTGACAGTATCCGTTTAACGGTACTTTGCGACCACATGCCGTTATAGCGATCATCATATGGCGTTTTGTAATTCAAGCCTTTGCTTTTTTTATATTGTGATGGTACTAAAATGCCTTTTTCCTGGAGATGCAGACAAATACTTTTTGTCCCATAGCCGCTGAGGTACAGCTGGAAGATTTCGCGGACAACTTCAGCTGCATCTTCATCAATTACGAGCTTATGTTTGTCGGCTTTGTCTTTCTGGTATCCATAAACTGCAAAGGAGCCTAAAAATTGTCCCTGCCGCATTTTGCTCCTATATACGCTTTTGATATTGTCGGATAAATCTTCCACATACCATTCGTTTATCAGCGCGTTGATCTGCCTGGCTTTTTTGTTTCCTTTTATATCTGTGTCCACATGGTCGACAATGCTGATGAACCTGATCCCAAGCAAAGGGAACATTCCATTTATGTACTGCTCTGAAACTGCCATATCCCTTGTAAAGCGCGATTGCGATTTGCAAAGGACGATATTGAATTTTTTCAGCTTCGCATCTTCTATCAGGCGCAGAAAGGCAGGGCGGCTGCTGTCAGTTCCGGAATAATCCTCATCGGAATAGACATTCCCGATAATAAACCCACGTTTTATGGCTTCATCTGTCAGGAGCAGCCTCTGGTTTTTAATGCTTTCGCTGTCATCTCCCTTGCTGATTTTATCAATATCTTCTTTGGATAACCTCAAATATAATGCTGCTACGTTTTGTTTTGCTTCCAAATAATTTACCATGCTCTACCCTCCAAATAAAAGGCAGGCAAATTTTCCATTATCATTGTACCTGAAATACAATTTATATGCAAAAAATGCCTGTTAGGCTGCCTTTTATACCGTTTTGTTTTTTATGTAGTGGATGAGCAGCTTTTTGAGCTTATCATTGCTTTTCTGCTTGCCATTTACATAAACATTTTTTACTGTCAGCTTTACCATGGGCATCATTCTTTCTTTTTTGAAATATATATTTTTATCCAATCCAATATATGTGCCATATTCTCAGCGGTCAGGAACCGCCTACTGCCCACCCCTGGCACAATGGGAGTATCCAAGGCCGTTTTGGTTCAAAACGCTATCATACCGCCGACAGGCTTCGCCGTGTTCGCAGTATGCCCCTTTACGCGGGGGAACGTGCCATAGTCCCTTTTCAAAATGTTTTCATCGCAGTTTCCTCATGAACCGGATAAGGATTGCAGATCGCAGTTTGTCGCTCCAACTATATAGTTATCATGGCGGCTGCCCCTGCCGTGCTTGCCTTTTTACAGCCATTTGAAAAAGTGTCCTTGGATACCGGATATTTTGTTGTCAAGGTTCGGCGGCGGGGAAAATCCCCCCTTACTATCTATGCCGACAAGTAAGGCTGTTCAATAATTTTTTTTAAAATTTTTAGCTTTCTACATACTTTCTCAGTTTTTTGTATATTTTCTTTAACCTATAACCTACTGAACTAACCGGAATATCGAGTTTTCTCGCACATTCCTCTTGTGATTTTTCTGATACAAAATAATAAAAAATCAGCTTTTTATCTTCTGGAGATAAATGTTCTACGGCTTTTATCATTTGTTCAATCAAAATTGAACGTACTACAATATCCTCGATGTTTTCTGTTTGATCTGGAAATAATACTCCGCTATCCTCAATCATCTGCAAGGAAACCTCTCTGCCTTGATTGTATGTATTTGTTGCTTTATCGTATTTTCCACACTTCAATTCGTGCTCAGTATATTTTATCTTCCTGTCGCTCTTTTTTAATGCGTCTATGACTTCTTCCGAAGCTGTGGGGAATTGTGTTCTGTAATTTTTGATGTGCCGAGATTTGGACATAATAAAAGCCTCCTTTTCAGATTGAAAATCAACTTGTTTTTCAAATCTAAAAAGGAGGCGGGGAACGGCAGCGCGGTAAAAAAACCGCACAAGATAACGCTATGTACTTAAAGCTGTGTATAAGTACAACACAAATAAAGAAAGCGTAATCTATTCTTCGTCGGTGTTTTGCTGCCATAATGCAAAAAAGAGCAGATACTGGAATATCTGCAAATTCACAGTTTTGCGGTTTAACATATCAAAGTTTATGTAAATAGCCCATACTGATTATTCGACATGAATAGACCGAAAATTATTCTTTTTTAATAATTATTTAATCTATGTTTAGAAATAGATCCATTCTGCAAAAAAAACACACAAATTAAAAAAGCCCCTCCGGACTTTTTTGTCGTTACTATGAAGTATACAGAAAAAGCGCAGAAATCTACTTTCCTGCGCTTTTCTGCAATACTGATATATATTGATTCACAGCGTTTTCATGCGTCTGCCTAGCGGCTCGTATGTTCCAGCATATCCTGAAAGTTTTCCAGTTCTTCCGGCGTTAAATCTGTGTTTTCCAGGAAAAAACGCAAAAACTCGATATCTGAACCGTCAAAATACAGATTTACAAATTCGTCAATCACTCTGCTTTCTACATCTTCCCGACTAAGCAGGGCATGGCAGATATAATCCGGTTCTGTACGTCCCACAAAGCCTTTTTCAATACATTTACCCAGCACCGTATAGGTTGTGCTTTTTTCCAGCCGATTTTATCTTGTAAGATACGGTATATACGGCTTGCAGGCATTTTTCCCTGCACCCATAAAACTTCCATAACATTCAATTCCGCCCGGCAAATTCTTCCTGTTTTCTGAACTTCTGTTTGTTGGTTCATCTCGTACTCCTTTTTAATAATTAAATTGGTCAGCAATGTTGATAACGTGCAAACCTTGTTGTTTGGCATAACCGACTGTATAAGCTGTGCCGCCTGTGGTTTCGGTCATGTAGCAGATACAATAATTACTGTTGTCAACCATAAAGCGGTTTCTTGCGTGCATACAGCCTTTATAATATCGCTCTGAAAGGCAGATTACTTCGTCGGCAAGAGCGATTATCCGATCATATTCCTGCATTTGTTCTCTAGTAAAATATCAGCTCTGTCCCCTGCAAGGAATAGCTAGGATAAACTGGATATCGTATTTTGCCCGGAATGCAATAACTATTTTTCCAGCCAGCATATCAAAACTTATGGCGCCGCCGCAGTAAAAATTGCGGATACCTTTCAAGATCATCTTTTCAATTTCCGTTTCCAGCGCTGCTTTGATAAAAGATATTCTGTCGTATTCTATCTTCCGGTGGCCTGTAAAACAGCAGGAAATTTTTTTATCATCCATAGAAGCATATCCTCCCGGCAAAATTCTCTGAAGCTAATATTAAGAGTTCAAAGATTATTTGGTTGTTAAAATGCTTAATTTTAACATCATACTCAATTTGTCCTTTACACTAATATACTCGGATATTCGTACATACTCAAGTGATATTGGGGAATTTATACTGAAAATCAAAAGATGATTGGTGTGATACATCATGATTAGTTATGCTCCATTATTTGAAACAATGAAAAGAAAAGGAATTACCTCGTATCAGCTTGAAAAAGCTGGCTTTTCCCGTTCCACCTATTATAGCATAAAACAGGGGAATAGCATTTCTACCAACACAGTGGATCAGCTGTGTAAAATATTGAAATGCCCTGTTTCGGATGTGATTGAATTTATAGATGAGCCTTAAATATTTCTGTCATATGGCTCTATTTTTCTATTTGAGTATCATATTTTCCAACCTTTGACACAACCATTTATTTTATCTTATTTTAAGGCATATAAAGCGCATTGCGAAAAGACGAGCGTTTCAGAGGAAATGTGACGCAGAAAAGGGATTAAAAACCCCTTGCGTTTATCCCACAAAAAGGCTATAATAAGAGCAAGAAAAGGATTGCCGCCTTTGGTAGGGCGATCAGTCCGGTTATGGTTTGACCGCTTAACTCATCAGGTTAGGCGGTCGTATTTTATATCACTTCTTATGCAGGCATAAGGTGATAATTCCAATAATCACTAAGCAAAATTGAAACAATTCGCTATATGTAACCATGGTAATCACCTCCCCTCAAAGGCAAGTGACCAACCGCCAAGTGGCAATCCTCGAAGTTATTCTACCATATCAGCTATATTCCGGCAAGCCTTCTCCAGCTAAGAGATCAAATTTGCAAGAAAAAACAGCCTGCAAAGGCTGCTTCTTTGGCGAATAACTATTTAGGGCTGTAAAGTGCTTGACAGGTCAAAGGCATTTTATCATCTCGCCCTGCCAAGTTTATTAAGTTCTGTGGAATGTGTTGTTACAACCTTTTTCACAATGTCAACGTCAAATTTGACGATTTCCATATCTTTCGACAGGGAATGGACTTCCTCGGATAATTCCGGCACAGACTGGAAGCCTTCCGCGAGCATCTGCAACTTTTTGTTGGTTTCGTTTTCCAACGTAACCTTAATACCGGACACATCTGCTGTAAGCCTATTTATCTGCGAGGAAAGATCATTCTCCATGATCTTCATCTGCGAGGAAAAATCATTCTTCATGCTACTCATCTGCGAGGAAAAATCATTCTTCATGATCTTCATCTGCGAGGAAAAATCATTCTCCATGCTGTTCATTTTGGCTTCCATGTGTTCCAGTTTTTCCGAAATTGCAACCAGAAGATTTTCAATCTTATTTTGTTCCACAATAATGCCCTCCTTTTTATCTGCTGTGATTAGAGCGAAATTTATTCATAAACCATAAATAGGATTTAATAAAATCAGGCTCAGCAGTTTCCATAATTTCAAGTAATAAAGACATTTCTTTTTCAGAAAGTTTATTCAATTCTTTTAGTATATTCCGTGCCAAAGGGGGATTTTCAATTTGTTCATCAAAAAAGTCAGACGGAGTAATTTCAAAATAATCGCATATATCTAGAAAACTTTCCATCGTAGGCAGGATTTTACCTGATGAAATACTATAAATATAGTTATGAGCTTTGCCAAGATTCAAACTCAATTCCCGCTCAGATATATCCTTTTGCATTCTTAATTTGGTAATTCTTTCACCAATGAATTTCTTATCCATCGCCCGACCTCTTTCAAAACATCTACTATAATTATAAAGTATTCGTTTTACCTAAGCGTAATTTATAAAATTGTGTTTATTAAATTTTATATTGATTTATAATTTTATAAATGTTATTATTGGATTGATATAATTTTTTTATTTATGAAACTGTTGCCAAAAAACAAAATCATAATTTTTGAAACTAATATGAAAGACAGCTAGACTTTATAAAATAGATTCAACTAAACAAAAAACTTCCCCACTTTTGGAGAAAAAACGAGGCAATTTATGAAACACCCTAAATTAACAAATTCGGAAAAAAGATATATCTCAATCCTCTACCTGATGTACGGCAAGCTGCTGTGGTATGTATCCGTAAAAATCCTTAAAGACCGGGACCTGGCGGAGGACGCCATGCAGCAGACTTTTGAGAAGATCATAAAAAAGGTTTCACTGCTCCAGGGCTTCCGGGATTTGGAGAAAGCAAAGCAATATATGTATGTCGTGGCACGCAATACGGCGCTGGCGATGCTCCGGGTACAGCAAAAGGTTCTGCTGTTTGACGAGCTCTTTCCGGAATCGGGGACATCTCCTGACCCTGTGGCGGAAACGATGATAAACCGTATCGAGGCGGAAGAGTTAAAGGAGCGTGTGCAGAACATGTCCCCGACCTATGGTGAGGCGTTCTTTTTGAGATATTTCCTGGAGCTGGAATATGGGGAAATTGCGGACACGCTTTCTATTTCCGTTTCTGTTGTACAGCACCGTGTTTCAAGGGCAAAGGCGATTCTTCGGGCAGGAAAGGCTGGTGATGATGATGCCTGGAAATAAATTGGATGATGAAATGCTGAAACAGGCAGCAGAAGAATATTCCAAACTGTTAGAAGCTGCAACCCATGAAATGGACAGGGAAGCAGAAGCGTTTGAAGTCGAGATTCCGGACAGGCTCACAGGCAGGCTGTCAAGGAAATACAGGTTGAAATTAGAAAAATCAGAACAGCATAAAAAACGTACCTTGAATATCGCGGCCGCATTTGCTGCCATGATATGTATTGGCATATGGTTCCCGCAGACGGTTACTGCTGTGGTGAATGTGTTCCGTGAATTGGTATTCGTGGACAACGGCAGGTCTATGGACGTCCATTCTAGAACCAGGGTCGATTCCAGCTTTGAGATAGAGCTTCCGGAGGGGTTCGTTTCCGAAGGCACGTTCCTGATTGGAAAAAATGCTGCGCGGACACGATACCAAAGCCCGGAAGAATATATTGAAATTACAGAGTATTCCGAAGGGTACAAGCTGTCCTATGACAACGAAAAACTTGACAGCATCAAAGATGTTACTGTTAATGCCTATTCCGGCAAAATTTTCCGGAAAAACGGCATTACAACAATCGTCCTGGACTATTCCGGCATAATTCTTGAAATAGAAAGCAGCCTGCCGGAAGATGACCTGGCTGAAATTGCAAAAAAAATGAAAATCAAGGAGGAAGCAAAATGAAAAAATTTATCTGTAAAACAACGACAGCCCTGCTGCTGACCGGTTCCCTGCTGTTTGGAACGGCAGTTCCCGCATATGCACAGGAAACCATGGATAGCGGCTTTGATTATGCCGCAGGGAACAGCGATATCGTATATTTCGGCGGGACAGAGGCATTGGCAGAAAATACGGCCAGATATGCCCTGATTTATAAAATAGGGATTGGGCTGACTATCGAAAACCATACGGCATATATATACTCTGAATGCAAAACCTACGAAAACTGTGATATTTCTGTTACGGCAGAATTACAAAGGCTTGATAAAGACTGGAAAACGATTAAAACATACAAAGCGTCGGAAAGCTCTTCACGGCTGTGCAGCATAGACAAATCCTATCTGGTTACGTCTGGGCATGACTACCGGGTTAAGGTCACAGTTTCCGTTACAGACGGTTCTAAAACAGAAACAGACACGCAGTATGGCAATGTCCAGACCTGTTATTCCCTTTTGGAAACGGAGCAACAATAAATATGTCACCACTGCACCGGTAGCTGTAAAAAGGAGATGAAAGTTTTTGACCACTTTTTCGGAACGTCTGAAAGAACTCAGGACAGGCCGCAGGATCAGCCAGGAACGTCTTGCAAAGCAACTTAACTATGGATATACGGCGATTGCCAATTATGAATCCGGAAGGAATGAGCCATCTATTGCTGATTTATGCAAGATTGCAGATTTTTTTGACGTCAGCGTTGATTACCTTATAGGACGTACAGAAAATATGATGAGCCACAAAAGCCCTGAACTGCATAAACGGCTGCACAATACCAGCCTTTTAGATATCCTATGTGCAGCGGAATACGTGAAAAACCAGAAAAACGCAGAAGGCTAGACTTTGCCCATTTTCCGGGCGCCGCCCTGCCCTTGCAAAACTGCAACTGTAAAACTGATTTCCGCTATGTTACAATAGGCATGTAAGGTCAGGTCAGCGTATTTCAGGTCAGAGTAATCGTTTTTGGCATAGTTATCCCAAAAACAGTAAAGGAATTATCAGGCTGCGTACCTGACACAAACACAAATATCAAAAAAACCGTAAATTCTATTTCCATTTATGCGAAATATGGATTTACGGTTTTTTGATTTCCAAAGGAGGCGGTCAGGCAGAAATATTTGCAAAGAAAACAGAAAAACCGACAAGGAGGAACAGATGGGACATTTATTGGAACAGCAAAAGGAAATGAACTGCTATGAAAGGCAGGCACAATGGTTGCGGCTCAATAACCAGAACCGGGCAGAAATCGCGGTTTTCCATACCCTGCACCCGGAAACGTGGCTGGGCAGGGTCGGATATTTTGGCGAGGAGCGCGAAATGGTGGCAGCGGGCGAAAAATCCCCGTTGGTACGGTACGATGGCGATATGGTTTTCGACTGCCAGTATGACTTCTGCATTCCCGCAAATGACAGCGGGATGCTGGGGCTTATCCGGCGATGGAACGCCGGGGAAAGAAATTTGGGCATATTCAACCAAATCTATAACCGCGTGCAGGAGTTAGGCGGGATATACCTGATATGGCACTGAAATCCTAAAAGTATAACAAGTTTTTGGATTTTGATGTAGTTTTTGAAGAATTTTTCGGAAAACAAAAATTTGCCAACAAAAAAATCGAGCATCGAAAGGAGAATGCACATGAAAATTTTAGTTATTGAACCCGGAAAACACCCTTATGAAAAAGAAATCGAAGGCACATTAAAGGAAATGCAGAAGATCGTCGGCGGCAGGATACAGGCCATCTACCCTTTCCGTGACAAGGTCGGCATCATCTGCAACGATGAAGGGCTTATGCTCCGGATGCCGTTCAACCGGAAGGTAGACGAGGATTGCTGCATATTCGGCACGTTCTTTGTCTGCGGGCTTGGGGCGGAAGATTTCACCTCACTGCCGGAAAACCTGATGGGGAAATACCGGAAACGTTTCTATTCCCCGCAGATTTATACGACCAGCGGCGTGTATAACATCCCACCGGAACGCTACCGCCTGCTGATGGAGAAATTGGGGGAATGGGCATGAATGACCAGAAAAACATTCCACAACTTTGGGAACTGACTTACAAAGATATTGACAATGATATCCGCTTTTCAGTATATGCGGATACATTGGCATATGACTGTGAGGGCGACAGGAAGCTGCTCACCGCAGTACGTTTCGGCGGCTATCCTGAACAGGTGCGCGCCATGGCGGACGCAATATACGGTGGCGGGGAAGTCTGCATGGATTATGGTGATAGGCTACTCTTTTTTCAGGGACTTCGGAAGCGGTACAGGCAGCTTTTTACAAATGACGGGATTTATATGGAAGCCGTGCTGGTGGTGGAAAATGACCTTCAGCAACCCAGCGATGGCAATGAGGATAATGAAAAGGAGAAAAAACAGCTCTGGCGGACGGTATATCTGTACTGTGATAAAGACAGCGGCGAGCAGCTGTTTGAGCAGATTGACACCGCGGTTTCCGTCCCGCTGATACCGGAGTTTCGGGATTATGTCATTGCGGAGATGAAGCGGCGGAACTACCTGGCAAAGCTGGAAATGATCTCATCCCACGCACAGTTTGACGTTTGGAAACTCCTAATGTCCAAGGACGAACAGAACATCATCGAAATCGTGGAGCATGGGCTGGAAACAGGGCAGATTTCCATTCCCGGCGAATGTACAGAAGCAAACGCTTTTGAGAAAGTCACATCCGTATCCGCCTACCTGAACCGGTTTGGCAAGAGCATCGCGGGCAAAATACAGGGGCAGTTTATGCCCCTGTTCGACCCGTCGAAAGAGAGCGTTTCCAAAGAAATATTGGAGGTCAACGCTTATATCCAGGAACAGGCGGGCTATGGGCTTTATGATGCGCAGCTTGCCGTATCGGAAGCCATTATGCGGAGCCTGCGGAAGAACAAAACCGCCCTTCATGGGCATTGCCATAAGAAAATTTTATTTTTTGAAATGCCTGAAAACCAAGATTTTTCAGGCATTCCTATTATTTGGAAGAAATTTTCTATGGCAACAGCCGTCAGCGTTTGACTTAAGAAACCAATCCAAAAGAAAAAAATGTTTTCTTAAGTCAAAACGCCTTTGTATCGCGGAATGCGGCACAGGCAAAACGAAAATCGGCATCACATCGCTGCACGCGTACCAGTCGCAAAAAGGCGGCAGGTATTTCAACATCGTGCTCTGCCCTGCCCACCTGCCGAAGAAATGGCTGCGGGAAATTGCAGAAACCGCGCCGGATTCCTTTGCCGTACAGGTAAAAACAGCCGCCGAGCTGGAAAAGGCGTATGAAATGTTCCTCCAGCACAAGCAAAACTGCTATGTCGTGATCACGAAGGAAAAGGCGCGGGACGGTTATATGCGCCGCCCTGCTGTGACATACAACAGGCGGAAACATGCCTTTTTGTGCCCAGACTGCGGTGAGCCTGTCATGATGGATATTTTCGACGAGGGCATCCGGTGCAAGACCGAGGCAGACCAGTTTTTCTTCCAGAAGGAAAATAAGAAAAATCACAAATGCAAAAACTGCGGCAGCCCGCTCTGGACGGTTTTGGAAACAGAACGGCAAAGCCGGTGGGTGAAAATTGCCAATTATGGCTTTGTATACAGGGCGCTGGTACAGGAGTATTTGAGCCTCATTGGCAAAAAAGTGATGCTGAAAAGCGCGCGGAGCAAAAAAGCGCCTGTATTCCCAAAGGAATACTATGAAATTAAAGCAATCGCTGATAATCCTAACATCGCAGTAAAACCCATTGGGGCGAGACCGCAGTGCTCCCTTTCCACATACGTCAGCAAGAAAATGCGCGGCAGGATTGACGGGCTGATTATTGACGAATTACAGGATTACAACAACAACAGCGGACAGGGCGACGCCATGAACGACCTGCTGGGCTGCGCGAAACGCGCGGTCGGGCTGACAGGCACGCTCATCAACGGCTATTCGCAGGGCATCTTTTACCTGCTCTACCGCGTTTCTCCCCGCCTGATGCAGACGGACGGGAAGAAATACACGGCAACAACTAATTTCAACCGGGAATACGGCGTGACGGAAACGGCATATGAGGTTTCCGACCAGGGCTACCACTCGAACCGCAGGACGGCGAAGCGGAAGCTACGGGAGAAGCAGCTCCCTGGCGTATCGCCGCTGGTCTATTCGCGGTTCCTGATGAATAACGCCGTGTTCCTCTCGCTGAATGACATGGGGAAACAGCTCCCGGAATATGAGGAAATCCCTGTGGAGCTGCAACTGCCGGAAGAAGTCTGGAAGGAATATACGCACATAGAAGACAAATTTACAGACGTGATGAAGTATCAGAAGCTCATTGCCCAGAGGGTGATGTCGGCATTTATGAGCCTGCTGACGGTCTATCCTGACCAGCCCTACGATATGGAACCGGTGCTTGATCCCATCTCCGAAATGCCACTGGTGCAGCCTTTGGACAGATGGGACGCAGACTCTTTGAATGCAAAGGACGTCTGGCTCCTGGAGAAAGTGAAGGAAAAGATTGCACGGCATGAACGCGTCGTAATCTACACGAGCTGGGTGCGCATCGACACGCAGGAACGGCTGGAAAAGCTGTTCCGGGAACATGGCATTTCCGCCTGCGTCCTGCGCTCCACCGTACCTACGGCAAAACGGGAGGAATGGATCGAAAAGCAGGTCAAAAATGGCGTGCATGTGCTGATTACGAACCCCCAGCTTTTGGAAACGGGGCTTGACCTGAACGATTTCACGACGCTCATTTATTACAATATCAGCTATAAGCTGTTCACACTGCGGCAGTCCTCCAGGCGGTCGTGGCGAATCAACCAGAAAGCCCCAAGAATAGAGGTCTATTTCCTGTATTTCAAGGGCGTAATGCAGCACCGGGCAATACGCCTGATGGCGTCAAAGCTGGCGGTCGCGGGCGTGATAGAAGGCAACCTGACAGATGAAGGGCTTGCGGCGATGAGCGAGTGCCAGGATTTGACAACGCTTCTGGCGCAGGAACTGACACTGGGGCTGAAAAATGAAACAGATGGTTTAGACATCGGGGACGTGTTCAAAAATATGGCGTTTTTGAAGCCAGAAGGAGAAGCCGCGCCGGAGGTCATTGAAGGCGAAGCTGAACTGGTGGAATCTGAAGCGATAGAGGTTACTGTGGAGGAACTATTGGCAGAAAAATAACCAGCGAAAAAGGCGGACACAACGGTTGTTTTGAACATGGCTGTCCAGACTGCAAGGCCAAAGCGCGGTACAAAGAAAAGAGTGGTTGTACTCGAAAACCAGCTCTCCCTGTTTGACATTTTGGACAAGATATCGGCTTAATAAACAAAGACCGTGGGGCTCTGCCCCACTTCCCCGCAAGGGATTTCATCCCTTGACCCATTTCCCCACCACGCAACTGCGCGGTGGAAAGCAAAGTTTAGGGTCAAGCCCTTTTCAATAGGCGCCGGAAAGAAGTCCGGACGCGCGCAGCGCGGCTTTGCGGCGTTTACGGCGCAAAGTGCTGACCGGCTTGTGGGAGTTTGAGGGCAAAGCCCTCAAGGCATTAAAAAGGAGGTATGCAGCATGAAATTTGAAATAGAACAAAGCAGTTTGGCAGAAATGGCGGGAAAAGTGAAAAAAATCGCCAGCGACAGCTTGTCCGCGGAGATTTTGCGCGGCGTGTATCTGGAATGCAGCGAAGAAACACAGGAGGTTTCCATGATCGCAACAGACGCGTCCATGTCCGTTTTCCTGAAAGAAACGGCAAATGTACAGGAAAGCGGGCGTATCGTAATAAACGCGCGGCTGTTGTTCAATATTATCTCCCATGCGCCCGGCAATGTCGTCATCTTTCAGGCGGATTACAAGCGGAGCATGGTTGAAATCAGGTCAAGGCAGTCTACATACAATATCCTGTTCCTCAGCGCGAAGGACTACCCCAAGCCGGATATGCCATTCCCGGAGGATACCGTCCGGATTTCCGGCATCTGCGGCCTGGCGGCAAAAACAGCTTTCGCCGTAAACGAGGACAGCTCAAACCTGGCTTTGAACTGTGTCTGCCTGCGCACACATAAAAACAGGATTCAGGTGGCGGCAAGCAATGGCGCCTGCATGATGCTGACGAAACGGGACATAGATGCCGGGGAAGAAAAGCAGTTTCTCCTGCCCATGAAACAGTTTTTGAAGCTTGCGGCAATGTCCACAGACGAGGACGAATACAGCATGGGTGCGATACAGAACCGCGTAGTATTCATGAAAAAAGGCATGATGATATCCCTTGAAACCTTCCAGGGCGTCACTTTTTTGGATACGGACAAGGTCTTTCAGTCCGTCACGCCGCAGTATACAGCGACATTGGAGGCCAGTGACCTGAAAAAAGCACTGGATATGATGTCCGTGGACAGTGAAATTCTGACGGTGAATATCCTGTTTCAGGAAAATTCGGTCGTGGTGAAGTGCGGCGGGAATATATCCGCGAAAACAGCCTTGCCTGCAAAGGTCAGCGTGGAAACGCCGAAGGGCGGATTTCATTACGCCCTTGCGGATTTGTATGAACTGACCCGAGTAATCCGTGGCATCGCGCAGATAAAGATAGATAAGAATGGTGTGATGCTGCTCCGGAGCAGGGACGAGCTGTTCTTCCAGCTGCCGAAACGTCCGGAAAGGCAAGTAAAGAAAATAGAAACCGAAGCCAAAACAAAGGCAGCAGAAAAAGCCGCAGCGTAAAAATGGACAAAAAATAAGAGGAGGACGATAGTTATGATGAACAACTGCTCGATGATGGGAAGGCTGACAAGGAATCCCGAAATACAGTGTACAAAAGGCGACGAACCGAAAACGGTTGCGAAGTTTGGACTTGCCGTGGAACGTGATTACACCGCAAAAGGCAAGAAAATCACAGATTTTTTTGAGGTAGAAGCATGGCAGAAAACTGCCGAGTTTGTCGAGAAATATCTGAAAAAAGGCCAGCTCATCGGACTGGAGGGAAAATTGCGCCGTTCCGAATGGACAAAGCCAGAAACAGACGAGAAACGTTTTTCCTATTATATAGAAGCAAAAAGCATCTATTTTGCGGAAGGCAAGAAAGACGAGCCGGAGGATGACAGCCCTGCTCCCGGCGGGTTTGACCCGTTCGATGATGGAAGCGATTTTGACCCGTTTGCAGAATAAATATTATTCCAGAATAACATTCAGAATACCTGCAAATATCATATAAAAATTTCTCAGTTTTGGCATTCTAACACAAAATGCTAGAACTGTTTTATAAGTATATATTTGCCGTTACTTATCTGTATAAAAAATACAGTAGAAAATCTTGTTTTTTGTAAAAGGCTAAAAGATCTGTCACCCTTTCAATCGTTCTTTACATATATCTAATAAACAGGCTGATTAAAATGCCATTAAAAACAAGGACGCATTTTACAAAAAAGATAAACTGCGAAAGAAGTGAGAAAATGAAATATAAAAAATTTCTTTTCGCCATTGCAATATCTTTTTCATTTATTGTAGGCGGATGTGGCCAAGTTGTAACTGACAGCGGATTTCAAGTCCAAGACATGGAAAAAATAGAGGATCTGCATATTCCCTATGACGTATCCCAATTAGATTTATACCGCATTTCTAATATACAGGAACAAGACGAAAAATCTATCTTTTTATTGGGATTGAATGATGGGAAGCTGTTGTATACCATAAATGCAGATTATGATTCTCCCAATGCTGTCATGGCACTTAAAAAAACAGAAATGGTCAATATATACGACATCCAGAAAGGGCAGATCATAGAATCTTACCCTTTCACAGAAGATTTTTATGTGCTCTATGGAACCATTGCAGGAAAAAGCGTTTTACTGTCAGGGCTCCCATTAAAAGAGGATAAAAGATCATCCCAAATATTATCTTTAGGTGACGAAAAGAAAATTCTGTATGAAGGCAGGATTGCAAATTTTCAGGAATGCCCCAAACTGGTTCCTTTTGAAAAAGATATGGCGATGACCCTGCTGCAACTTCCGGATAAAAAAGGATTTTATTCTGTCGCAGAAAATGGATTGTCAGAATTTCTTTTTTTCAACCAAGAGGAACAGCTTGTAAATTTTGACTTCAAAAGTAATGGGAAAGATTTCTTAACGGTTGTTAAAAAGAACGGCAATGGGATGTTTTTGTATGCCAATAAAGATACTGTGCAATATCTGAAATTGCCGGAGGGATTGAAAATTGTTACATATGCTTTATGCGGAGAAACCCTGGTCCTGTATGCAAAAAACGAGGAAAATGACGTTCCAGTATTATATCTTTATTCCTTTATGGATCAATCCGAGTCATACAGGATAGCAGATGTATCGTACCGTATCCCGGATGGGAAAGATAGTTTCTTTGCCGGCATCAATGGAAATTTCGAGCCTTTCCTATACCAGATCAAGGATAATGATATATATAGAAATCCCATAGATTTATCGGATCATATGGAAACAACTTCAGATTATTTCCAAATCATTGAGGCTGACACTGGGCAAATATTATTCAATGCCCCGGAGAACAAGACAGTTTTTATCATACAAACGGATTAAAATGCTCAAATCATCAATAAAAAAGAGGATAACTATGAAAAAATTTATTACCCTTATGCTGACATGCGTTGTGAGCGTAAGCTGCTCGCTTTGCTGTTTTGCCAGCACAGAAGCACAAGTAGATCAGGTTCCTGATTATTACACCGAAGAGTACCAGCAGGAGGTGAAGGCTGTTGCGGCAAAGGCGGAAGCTTATTTAGAAAATAAGTTAAGGCTTCGCACGGGCGCAAAAAAATATTTAAGCGTTCCCTTATATAAACAGACAAAAAATTATTATTGCGGCGTTGCATCTGCACAGATGGTTCTGAAATTCTTGGGTGCTTCAGGAGATGTTAGTCAAGCAACGTTAGCAGCAGACGACTATTTTGAAACAGACAAAGACGGCTTTACCTACGTTTACAAGCTTGTAAATGGGTTAAATAACAGGCTGGGTTCTAAGAAGTATATGAGTATTACGATAAACGATCTGGCTTTTGCTACCGGGTTGATTTACAGTATTGACGCGGGATATCCTGTAGTCTGTCATGTGGATACCAGGAAGCTGCCTGCTTATAGTGGATATAGCTGTGGCCATTATGTTGTTGCGACTGGTTATAACTATGGCAGTGTTCCCTCAAGCCAAAGCAATGTCCGTTATAATGATCCCAATAATAACAGCGAATATTACGGGAGATTCGATGTTGACTTTGGCGTGATGGAATCCGCGATAGATACAAGGGAAGACTATTACATTATGAAAAAAAGATAAACCATATTTCTGTAAAGAGATGATTTGAGTATGTGAATATTTTTGTGATATCATTCCAGAAGGTCTTCTGCAATAAAGCTGCGGAAGATCTTTTGGAGCTTATCCTGATATTACGGACAACTCCAACAGCGGATGCCTTCCATCTTTGCAGAATAGCAAAACTGGCAGCCCCTTGTCAATAAACTATATCAGATAAAGAAAAGGAGTATGATCTATGAAAAAAATATTGTGTTTCGGCATTTTTCTGGCCGCAATGCTGGCAGGCTGCATTGCACCGGATAAAAATACTACGGTGCAAACAAAGTATCCTTGGAACGAGAATAATTTTACTATAGGTATATCCGAAACGGAATTTGAAGGGGTATACGGTATTAATTATCTGGATGAGGATACCCAGCAATATGAAACATTTTATGAAAAATCACCCGCAGGCCAGATTTTTTTGTTGGCAGTAAATGGCGGCTATTTGCCTGTCCCTGATATATTGGCAACGCCAAAAGGAAACATTTATGTGCCTATGGAATATTTAGAGCCTATTGGCATTACGGCGGAAACCATTAAAAACGAAGACGGGACAAAAATTTTACTGAAGTATGGCAAAGACACCTTGCTTCTGGCAAAGAACCGCGCGCCGGAAAAAAATGGCGAGGCTGTGGAAATCAAATTCCCGGCGGTAGAAATGCTTGACGAAAAGATCTATGTCCCTGTTTGTTTTGTCGCGGAACAGTTTGGCGGAACCGTGGATGATATAGACGACTTCTCGAAAGAGTTTTGCAATGAAAGCAGCAGGATTCTCCCGAAAATCAGCTTGATCGGGATAGAAATGCCAATGGAGCAGATAGATGGTTTTTCTATTGAAGAAGGCTTGCAGACTGTTGTAGAGTCCTCTGTTGTGGAATACGAAGGTCTTTTGACGCTTTTGGAGGAACGGGGAGAGTCTTTTACGGAAAGACATCCGGATTATGACCCTGGAGCCATCTGTTACAGTGGGAAAAAACTCGGGAGATACTATATCTACCAGTTGGAAGGATTTGAAGATTTTCCAATTTTTTTCAACCGCTATACTGGGGAAATATATGGTGTGCAGCCCTGGGATGAAATGTTTTCGGTTGCACGATGTTTCCCTAATATCAGAAAGATATATTAAACGTACATATTATATTTGGGGGTTTTATGGACGGGCTCTAAAAATATGGAAAAACGGCGGAAAATTTCCCGCCGTTTTTTGCTTTGTAGGCATGAAGCACAGATAGGCTCGTTTATCCAAGGATATACTTTTCCGTGATGTTGCTTGCTTTTGCCGGAATCCCTCTGCGGTCGAAAACATCCTGGAGTGTACGAAGTTTTCCGCCGTCAGGATCAGCAACAAGATAACGGTCAAACCCTTCCGCGGTAGAATCCATGCCGTCAAGCAGGACATAATGGGAGTTGCTGCCGCTCTTAAGCCTTACGAAGCAAATTTCGCCGTCATTTGCCGCCGCTGCCATATCGCTTGTTTTTTCCATACTTACAGAAATGGTTTTAGAACCAATCTTCACGGAAAAATCGTTGTATGTTACATCGGCAGCGTTATTGGTTGCGTTTTCAGTTGTCTGCTTCACAGCATTGTAGACATTGCTGTTTGTATCCGAAAGATTGCCTTTGTATAAGACGTAAGTCGCCAAAGCGCAAATTGCACAGCCATTGCTGCTGATTGTGCCAGTTGCAGCGCTTTTGCCGCATTTCCCATAAAATGCAGAGTCAGTAAAAGCTTTGGTCGATGTGCCGGGATAAACAATTGTCCTATCCCCCTGATTGATTACGTTAGAAATTTTGTGTGCCATCTAAAACTCCTCCTTTTGAAAAATAAATCTGAAAATGTTTAGAAAGCCTGTTCGAACATTACTTTCATTGTAAAAGAGATATAAAGATGTAATTTGTCAACTTAAAATTAAACTTAGTAATCAAATTTTCTGGAAGAAGTTGGTTTACGGTTCAAAAAAATAATGAGGTGCGAGTTTTTTTAGTAAAGCTCAAATCATATTACTCATCTTTATAGGCAAAATTTCTTCCCTTTCATCTTGCATAACTGCAACTGTAAAAGGGTTCATCAACCTGCTATAATGAAAGTGTAAGAGAGGTAAGCGTATTTTAGGTCAGAGTAAATGTGGCGGG
>OFGA01000891.1_pt1 | contig 22541 bp, 19 predicted proteins | sample 1521471 | NCBI WGS metagenome assembly OFGA01 (sample SAMEA3504086, study PRJEB24116) | mouse gut metagenome | biome: mouse gut; feature: mouse-associated habitat; material: faeces | place: Denmark | collected 2011
CGGCATCATGGGTTGCTTCATAGCCTTGTACCAGTAGTTCCCGCGCTTCATTGTGTAGCATACCATCATCTCCTACCTCTGTTATACCACTGCTGTCAACTTTTGGCTTTATTTTTGATTGTTGCTATAATGTTACTCTTCAAATCCGAAGTCCTCAACGTGGAGCGTCCGGCAGTTTTCAGATACTGTACGAACGATCTGCTGAGAAAGTCCATCGGGGGCTTGCACATTGACCTCCAGGGAAACTTCTACTTGTGTCCCGTCTGCTGTTGTAAGGTGGGTTATGACTTCTTCAACGAGCCGTTGCACATCTCGACCGATACGAGTGGTATCCAATGGTACGCTCATGTAGAACCGCTTGTTTTTCAGCTGTTCAATCGCCGGGGCCGGAGTCGGCTGCGGAGGAACATTGATGTCGTGGGTTCTACCATCAATCGGTTGGGGCGGGGCAACAGTCACATCACCACCAGAGCCTTGTCCTTGCTGTGCTGCTCTGGCTCTTGCCTCATCTTCTTCGGCCTGCCGTTTTGCTTCGTCCGCCGCGAGTTGGTCTTTTGCGGCTGAGACCTTCACTAAATAGGCAGATCGCTCCACCATTCCCACACTCTGACCGTACTTCAAATCCAGATAGCGAGTTCCATCAAACCCGGATGCATACGCAAAATATTCATAGGAGCCGAGGCCGGAACTGATGGCATTTAACAGCACATCCTCATTTGCCAATCGCGGCAGATAGCAGTATGTACAGAGGTAATCCCACAGAGCCTTGATTTGGATATGGTTTGAATTACTCCAAAGCACATTGTCAAGTTCCATCTTGAGCAGAGCCGATGCCCACCGGGTGATGATCTGCTCGTTCTGCTGCATTCTATTTGCCGCCCGACCAATGATCGTCTCACTGCCGCCGCTGATGCGGATCGTGTCCCAGACAATGGTCTTTAGGTCTGTAGCCTTATCAATGCAGGGAATGAGCAGCCAGCAGTATGCCTCCTTAATTTGGTCATCCACGGCCCTATTGAACCGAGCCAGATTGTTGTCTGTTTCCCGGTTCTGGGCAGCATCCAGATTGAGATCTTCACTGTCCTCTTTGATAGATTTCCAGGCAAGGTAGCGCCGTACTGTCTGCTTGAGTGAAATCATCAAATCCTGCTCCGGGGCTACAAATGCGACCATGTTCCGATAGATTCTGGGAGTAGTACCTCGATTGTTCAGAATATCAGCAACAGCGGTCATCGCCGAATTGTTCGGATTAGAAGCCCTGTAAACATCTGTAGGCCGAAGAACGACAAGGCGGACAGCCTGGTCATCTGGTACATCCAGCAAGGAGGACGGGCAAACATGGATACCGGCGAACGGCGGCTCCTTTTTTACGGCACGGAGCCTGGTTTCGATTTCGTAGTCCACATCGGAGGCCGCAACCTGAGTGGCACGATCCTCTACCGTCTTGCGGAGGGTGGGCCTTGTATCATACCAAAAGCGGTCGCCAGAGGGATTTGTGTATAGATATGCCAGAGATGTTGTCAGCGTACTCAATGCGTCATTAAATACGGAGATGTTCTCACCAGGCTGAACCACGCCCAAGCGAATACGAGAAGATTCTATGCCGCGCACATTCTGGTCGCGGGAAGTAGGCGCTGACCCCAGCATAACAGTACGGGCCACGCGCCGCGAGGCCAGCTTTCCGCCGTATCGCTGGTTCGCCTGGTCCTTCTGATAGGGGATGGAGTTCCGGCCATCCACCTCCCGGTCAACGAGTGCATTCCAGCCCTCGGACAGATGCCGGGTCAACTCATCGCGCACTGTTGGCACATCCATCGGGATGGAACCGGGCATGATCAGAAGTCCGGCATCACTGCCCATCCAAAGTTCATGGATGACCGCAGCCATCAGGCGCAGGACACCACGGGTTCTCTGGAATCGTTCCAGTGTGGCCCAATCCTCATACAGACGGTCAAACACCTCCGGGTGGATCGGGTAGCAGGAAATCATTCGTTCCCGATACTCCACCTCGCGGGATTCCATCGGGAAATCTCCCTGGTTCTCGTTATACATCTGACTGAACTTCGCGCAGACCGCATCGCGGGCCTCCGGGTCTTTGCAGTCCAGGAAGAGCCTCCGGCGCACGACCTCAAAGCCCTCGTTTGCCGCCACCGGCTTCCAGATGGACTCCATACGTCCAAAGGTATGCTCAATGGCTTCCAGGGCAATTTTTCCCGCATCGCCGCCGATTTCGATATCAGACTCCGGGATAGAGGCCACCACAAGACTGTTCTGGCTGGCCCTCGCTGCTTCTGTCACCTCCTGGATGAAGGAGATGAAGTTGTCAAAGGTTCCGGCAGGCAGTCCGTGTGCGCCATACAGTTTCTTTGCATAGGCCACCAGCTCGTCCATTAGCACCAGGCAGGGGCCGCAGGCGTCAAACAGGTTCTTCAGCGCTTCGGAGCCGGGAGAAACGCCCTTCTTATCGGCCTCTTTTACATAATCATAGAGCTTCGGATCACCTGCTGATTCTGCAAGCTGCGCTGCCATCTCGCCCCACAGTGTGCTAATCGTAATGCCGGGGAAATTCTGCGGTCTTTTGGTCTTGGTGGGGTCCAGCGCTGTGCCTACCAGGACGGCAACATTAGCCTTGGGGATGGATGCTACTCCAGCCCTATCCAGAACGGGCCTGATGTTCGGAATTTTTCCGATAGGAGTCCGGCCCCGGAGCATATGGTAGAGCGCCAGCATACTGTGGGTCTTGCCGCCGCCGAAGGCCGTCTTTAACTGGATGACCGGCTCTCCGTCCCTGCCAGACACACGCCGGAGGGCCTGCTCCAGCAAGCCGGTCATGCCCTCGGTCACATAGGTGCGGGCAAAAAACTCCACCGGGTCACGGTATTCGTAGGCACCCTCGCCCCTTGCCACTTGCGCAATATCGGCGGCAAACTCAGCGTTCTTATACCGACCCTGGGCCACGTCTGGGTGGGGCTGGATCACATCCCGCCAGCAAGGAAGTCCGCTGATGGGTGTGGCATCCAAAATGCCAGCCTTTTTCTTTGCCGGAACAGGGGCTGCCATTGGTGACTCTGTCACAGCGGTGGAGCCGCTTGCCGAACCGTAGCGTGCCTCCCGCAGCAATTTGCGAATCTCCTCAGTGGCCTCTGCATCAAATGCCTCACACAGCCGGGACATGGTGTCCAGCGCCCGCCAAGTGTCATCGTCGTTGAAATCCTGCCCACCCAAATGGGCCAGCTTGTTGCGGACGCCCATCAGCTCCTTGGCCCAGGTGCGGTAGTCCAGCGACAGCTTTTTCCGAAAGAAATCGTTCCACTTGCGGTCAAATAGCCGCAGACAGTTGGCGATATCCAATGAATCCACCAAGAAAGCATAGTCTCCATCGTCTGGCAGGTCCCGCGTCTGGTCGCTCAATGTAATCAATACTTCCTGCCACCAAGCATCCCGGTATTCCTGCCGAAGTTCTCTCGCCACATAACCGGCTAAGAAGGGATGCAGGATGCGAAATGCCTGCTGTACTTTCAAAGAATTGTCAGCCATCATCAAACCTCCACACTGCTGATCTCTCCGCTGGTGAACAGTGTCTGCTGCTCCGCGTTGCTCCATGCGGCAGACAGCTCCGCCGCTTTGCTCTGCACATCCGGCCACGCAACAATGAGCGAGTTATAAGCATATGCCTCCGCCGCCCAGCCCCGGCGCTCCGCCAGAGTGAACAGCCGATAGGCCAGGGCCTTAGCCCGCTCCGGCTCGGAAGTGAAAAACTCCTTTACGATTTTTGCCGCGCCCATGATGCCATCTGTTTCCATTGCGCGGGTAAGCTGCTGGGTCAGCAGCCAAATTCCCTTGTCCTTGCTCACTTCCATCGGGATTTCCTCGCGAGTCAGCAGGCGCACCACGCCCTTTTCGGAATACAGCACACCGTCCGCCCGGAGTTTGTCCACGCTGGTGTTCTTCGCCCGCGCCAGCACATCCGCCTCGCCGAACTTGATGTCGTTGAACGCACATTGGGTATACAGCTCTACACAGAAACGGCTCTCCTTGTCCAGTTCGCCATCTTGCTCGTTAAAGTAGAGATCCAACTCCTGGTTGATGATTTGCAGGGCGGAACGGACGCTCATGGGGGTGCCGTCCGCCTCCAAGACCTTGGAATAGCGGGAGTAGACCCCCATGCCGGGGCCAATGGCCGACTGTGCCAGGTCCACCGGCGCGATGTTGCTGGCCTGGAGTTTTTGCAGGGCGGGCTTCAGCTCCCGTTTCAGTGTGTTGATAAAATCTCGGCGGGTACACATAGGAGCGTCTGCGGGGCGTTTACGGCAGACCAAGACGATGGAGGAGGCCAGAGCATTCTCAAATGCTTTCAATCCAGTCGGCCGTTCGGTTCGGATTGGCCATGTTGCGGTGATAGACAATCCCGCATTTATAATTGCCGACAACATGGTTTCCCATCCAGTCGATGAGGTGTTATTATCAGCATCAGATTCGGTTTGTTTAAAGGCATAATAAATGGTAACTGGGGCCTCATCGGTTGATGCTTGGCTTACATGGCCCAGCGCAACACTCATTCCTTCTTCAAAAAATTCCTTTGCTTTTTTCGCGTCTCCCCCAAATCTATAGGGGGTCGCTATTAATTCTTCTGCTTTAGGAACAAGCATTGTCTGAAAGAGTTCGGGATAGATTCCTCTTAACGCTTGCCGCATCCAAATGTAGAAGAAGTCAGACAAATCGGCATAGCCAATCATATCGTAATAGGGTGGATCAGTGGAAATCATTACATTACGAACGTTTAGTCCGCTTTGTGCATCGGCTTGGACCGCAATTCCTGCTTTGCCCGCCGGAAACGCTTCTATACACTTTGGAATCCATTCCAAAGATCCACTCCAGCTTCCAGTAGAATCACTAAAGATATTTGCTTCAGCATAATCCCATATCATTGGAATTGCTTGGCGCGAGAAGGTTTGCTCGATTTTTTCGCCAACCCGATTCCATACACAAAGCGTAGAAAGGCGATTTGCTTCCCGGTCAACAGCAAAGGATAAAAACGTTGCAATTGCCTGCCCATATTCTTCCGTTCCACCATCAGCGATAACTTTGGAACGGGCTTCGGCCACCAAGTCTCCCAATGTTGTTAGAGCGGTTAGCTGTCGATTGGAAAACAGTTCAGAATAATTTCTCAAACCAAATGCAGGAGGACTAAACCAGCGCGGATTGTCCGGCATTTCACCTTGGGGATAAACATCAGGAGCCGCAGTTTGTGCAAATTTCTCCTGTTCATCGGTAGGGGATAAATAGATTCTTTCTCTTTCACCAGCCGCAACAATTGCCATAAGGCGAACCCTAATTTTCCCATTTTCTCCCGATTCCTTAACGTAAGAGTCTAATGTGACCTCACCGCACGAGGGACATTTAAATACTGCACTTCGGCTCATTTTATTGCTTTCTTGCTCTTTGGGGGCTTTCCCATGATGCACCAAAAAATGTACCTTATTTCTCTCAATTATCGGCTCGGCCCACGCTTCTTTTCCTTTCTTTTTTGAGAGGGTAAAGCTGCTTGAAAGGGGGATTTCGCAGTTACACATAGGGTTTGGGCACTTCACAGTTCTCGCCCAAATCCAGGCAATAACCGTGTATTCTTTCCCGTTCTCATCCTTCACCTTCGGATACAGATGTCCGATGCGCTTGAAAGCCTCCTGCTTCATCCAATCACCGTAGTAGCGCACGTCTTCCGCCAGACCTGCTGCTCCCCTCCAGCCATTTCCGTCATCCAGCGCCGATTTTCCCGGATGTACCGGCGGCTGTCCAGCGAACTTGGGCGGTATTTCAATCATGGCCTTATTTATCATAACTGCCACTGGATTCAAATCATGGGCGTGGGCCTCCAGTCCCAACCGCTGTGCCTCCAGCGGAATAGAGCCTCCACCGGCAAAAGGGTCCAACAGAGCGGGTGGGTTACCGCCAGTAGATTTCATAATCTCCGCCCTGGCTTCTGCCAACACGTCTGGGATATTGGAATTCTCCCATACCACCAATTTCTCTAAGATGCGGAACAACCGCTCTCGTTCAACAGCCTGCTCCTCTTCGGTGTGGAACAACTCCGGGTGACTGGAAGGATCGTCTACCAGGCTGGCCCAGATTACTGCCCGTGCTGTAGCTGTCGGCTTGCGCGACCACCACAAGTGCAAGGTAGACGGGTGTCCGTGGCGAATGGATTTCTCACGGGCCGATTCCTTGTTGATGGCCTCCAGTGGAAGGGCCACCTCGATTAGTTTTTTAACCATCCTCATTACCTCTCTAATATGATTGTCGCCCCGCCCACCAATTCCGCGATATCATAGTTTGCACTGGTGGCGGCAAAATCCGGTTGCTTGTGGAAGGGCTGCTTGAGGTAGAGCGTGTGCGTGCTGTCCCCGTCCACTTCTACGATGGCCAGAATAAATTGCTTCGGCTCATTCAGCGCGGTCAGAATCTCATTCTTTGTGACGGTCACGCTAAGTGCGCCTTTGGCCCGCCCTTTGACCTCGATAAAGCGGAGTGTGGTCCCATCCGCATCCCGCAACTCGGCGGGGATTTTGGACTCAATGTCATAGCCCTTGTTCTGTGCGCTCACATCTGCCGGAGCAAAGCCGAGGGACTTCTCAATGTCCACCACCGCTTTCATGGCGGCAAGTTCAATTCTGCGCCGCGCCGCCGCGTCCGCACCGAACAGCGCCGGACGGCCCATCAGTTTATCCAGCAGACCTCGCGGGATAACCACCGCGCCGCCTACAATCACAGGAGGCAGGGCGGAGATGTGTTTCTCCTGCTCCAGTTCGGCTAGCCGCTTCTGCATCCGCGCTTGCAGATCGTCAGCGCGGCGGGCTGCCATGTCAGAGTTCAGTTTGGCATTGACCTTGCCTGCCGCCTCCTTTGTTTTCAGCTCACCCGCTCGGAAGTCCCAAAACTGAATCTCAGCGGTTAGGTGGTCCTTGACCGCCTTGGCGGTCTTGTCCACCCGCGTTGTGGTACGCTGGCGCACCTCAGACACATGGGCCGGGACGATTTCAGAAATGGCGTAGCTGGTTGCGGTGTCCTCCACATTTTCTGTGAGCCATTTCTGGCTTTCCAGGAAAGAGCGAATCACCGGCTGTTCATTCTCTGTCGCCGCACGATAATCCAGATAAGGCGCATACCCCGCATTGGCGGCGGAGCCGTCCTCCTTCAACTCTACAAAATGGAGGTTTTTTGAAACCACACGTTTACTGCCGCTGTGGAGGATGATTCCATCCTGTACAGAGTCCTCCACATAGAACAGGAGTCTAGTCTCAGAAGAATAGTCGTTGTCATCTACAAATACTGCACCGCGTTTCAGCACATCCATGTTCTGCTCCCGGACGAGGTCAATGGTTGCCTCCAAAAGCGGGTGGCCTGGAGCAATCAAATCGGCCTGGGGTTTCCCTTGCACATTGCAGAAGGACTTGTCGAAACAGATGCGCTCATAGCGATCCAGAACCGGCGTGCCGGTACCGATCTGCATATTCCGGCTACGGACGGCAAACGGTACGGAAGTGATCTCATAGCGGCCTTTTTCTCGCTGGCGGACTCTGCCGCCCACGCGCTGGAACGCCTCCAGGAAAAAGGATTCGATGAAGTAGGGCTGGAGCCGATGGGCCTCCATGCGCTCCATATCCTCTCGAATGGCCATGACCTGCCGGACATCCATCGCGTCCGGGGTTAGGGCCTGTTCATCCAGGAGTTTCTGTAGAGCATCCCGATCTAAAGAATGATCTACCACCTCAAAGAGCCGCCGCCGCACATCTTCCCGGTTGTTGTAGCGAACAGCCTCGATCAGCAGCTCCCGAAGAGACTTGTTGTCAAAAGACAGCTTGCCAAGTACATCAAAGACCTTGCCCTTCAGCGCCTCCCGCTCCTGCTCCAGTTTCTCCAGCAAACGGCCATATACCATGCCCTCACGGGTTTCCTTCGACACCAGATTCCACAGATGGCAGACTTCGGTCTGACCGATACGATGAATCCGTCCAAACCGCTGCTCCAGCCGATTGGGATTCCAAGGCAGATCGTAGTTGACCATGAGGTGCGCCCGCTGTAGGTTGATACCTTCGCCTGCGGCATCGGTGGCAATGAGAATGCGGACCTCCTTGTCCTGCTTGAAGCGCTCCTCGACCTTGCGCCGTTCATCCCGGAGCAGACCGCCGTGGATCGTGACCACAGCATCTTCACTGCCCAATAGGGATGCGATTTTGCTTTGAAGATAGCGGAGTGTATCCCTGTGTTCGGTAAAGATGATCAGCTTTTCCCGTTCGCCCTCGGCTCCGAACATACTATCATTATCCTGGAGCAGCTTGGACAACTCGCTCCACTTGCGATCCTCGCCACTCTGACGCACATCGTTGGCCATGCGCTCTAATCTTTTCAGAGTGGTGATTTCGGCCTCCAGCTCTGTAATCGTTCGTGCTGCAGTGGCCTGGTCAACGACCTTCTCCTCCTCGTCCTCCAACTCAGCCGAAGGGAGATCGTCATCGTCAAAGTCATCATAGTACACGGAGGAATACTCCGCGCCTCGGCGACCCAGCCGCTCTTCGGCAAGACGGCCCTCCAACCGTTCTCTGCGCCGTTTCAGCGATTGGTAAATTGCCTCTGGCGAGGATGCCAATCGCCGTTGCAAAATGGTCAGGGCAAAGCCCACTGTATTTTTGCGATCCTTTTCCAGGTTGTCCGCTCGGTTAAACTCTTCCTGGACATAATCCTTCACAGCATTATATAGAGCGGCCTCACGGTCGGATAAATCGTAGTTGACCGTGTACACCCGCCGCTCCGGGAACAGTGGAGTCCCGTCAAACTTCAGCAGGTCCTCTTTGACCAGGCGGCGCATCACATCTGTTACATCTACGGCCTGTGTTCCGCTACGGGCTATCCCCTCGAAACGGTCCTGATCGATTAGGGACATGAAAAGCTGGAAGTCCTCTTCCTTGCCGTTGTGAGGTGTTGCGGTCAGAAGCAGGAAATGATTTGTAATAGATGACAGCAATCGTCCAACCTGAAAACGCTTCGTATACTTTACCTCTCCACCCCATACAGTGGCAGACATCTTGTGGGCCTCATCGCAGACAATCAGGTCCCACGATGTGATTTTCAGCTTTGCCTGGATATCCTCGTTGCGGGCCAGCTTATCCAAGCGCACGATACATAGATTGCTCTCCAAGAACACGTTACCGGAAACCGCTGACTCGAAACGATCATTGGTCAGTATTTCAAAACGAAGGCCAAATTTCCGGTAAAGCTCATCCTGCCACTGCTCGGCCAGATTTCCTGGCGACACGATGAGGCACCGCCTTAGCGCACCGCGAATCATCAGTTCTTTGATGAATAGACCCGTCATGATGGTTTTGCCTGCACCGGGGTCATCCGCTAAAATGTACCGAAGCGGCAGACGGGGTAGCATCTCTTGATAGACGGCAGAAATCTGATGTGGGAGCGGTTCGACCGCTGAAGTATGTACCGCAAGATAGGGGTCGAAAATGTGAGCCAGGTTAATTCGATGGGCTTCGGAGGCCAGACGCAGCAAATCGGCATCCGCATCGAAGCTCCAGGGGAGGCTCCCTTCAACCACACTAAGTCCAACCTCGTCTTCCCGGAAAAGGACCTGCTCTGCAACATTACCATCAGTGGTTCTATATGTAACAGTCAAAGCGTTTGATCCATGCCATTTGACTGCAACAATCTGAACGGCAGAACTGCTCCCGGCAAACCCTGACACATTGGAGCCAACTGTTATATCCTCAAGACTTGCCACAACTCATCCCTCCATTTCCATTCATGTTTTACGCTATTGGCTACTTCTCAATCTATTTTTAATCATCAATCGTTTCAAGAATATCTTCAATATGACAACCCATCGCCGTGCAGATTTTAAGCAATACATCTGTGGTAATGTTTGCACCCTTACTCAGTTTGGCAATAGATGCAGAACTCACATCACTTTTTTCCGCCAGGTCATGTTTATTCATTCCCTTGTCAATCAACATTTTCCATAGTTTGTTGTAACTTATGTGCATGGCTTTTGCCTCCTATTATCAAGATAAAGAATGGAAGTTATTGATCCTCTGGATTATGAACTTCGTTCAAAAACCCATATCTTCCGTTCTTTTTGTTCCTGGTAAATCGAATAACGTGGATGCCTTTTTCTTCGTCCTCATCAGGAATGAATGGCATACGCTTTGTCTGCTCCACGATGATGACTTGCCGCTCATGTGCATGGGCGATAAGGTATTCGATAAAATTCTGCTTTATAGTATCGCTCTGCTCCTTATACTCCGCCTCGGATAATTGTGTCAGTGAAGAATCCACGGCATAAAAACCAGGGGCATTTCTATCGAGATCGATAAGGTATGCACTCATCGCCAGTGTGGTAATGGTGTTCAGTATTCCGCAGAATCCGCCGCCCATTGAAACTGACTTCTTGAACCCACCAATCTCGATATCGAAGTTCTCCATGTTGAGTCTAGCTGTCGTAGCACCGCCAATTTTTGAAGCACTTAAAATCCCCTTTAGTTTTTCTTCAAAGCCGCAGATGATGTCATAATCATAATCCTCAAAAATGTTATGTTTCGAAATTTTCGGCGTTTCCTCGATTTCTTTACTGAATAAGTCGCTTTTGTACTGATTTTCGCTCTGACAAACAACTTCCAATTCGCTTGATAGCCATATCAATTTAAGCTGCTGTTCAAGTTTCTCCTCGAAGGAGGACAATTGTGGTTGCAATTGTTCGGTAATTCGGATGTTAATTGCATCTTTCTTTTCTTCCAACGTGCGAATCTTTGCAATTATTGTTTCCTGCTGATGCTCAACGCTGCGTTGCGCATCACTAAGTTCAGAAAGATGTTTTTTTATTTTTTCAAGCTCCGCAGCAGATGCATCAATAAAAGCGTGGTCCTGAACTCTTTCCGTTTCTTCGCCGCATATAGGACATTTGACTTTTTTACGCACGGGCAAAACACTCACTGCACCGTCAACAATGAATCCAATACGCCTTATATCGGATTGATATTGCTGGCGTAAGACAGAGAAATTATATCCCACTGTTCTTGACTCGGAGAGTTTACCATTCCATTCATAGATTTGCGACATTATTTGCTGACTTTCTTTGGTGGCGGCATCCAATTGCAATTGTAGGTCTGCAATTTCTTTCCGAGCCTGTTCAACACTCGAACGAGGGTCTGTGATATTTGCGGACGCAAGTATTTTTTCCAGTTTCTCTCGTCTGGTCGTGAATTCTTCGACTTTTTCTTGGATGTAGCCGATTAGGGCCTTTTTCTTTGCCTCGCTGATTTTGGGGTCTTCGTCTGCGGCGAGATTGTTCGCATCCTGGCCAGTCAAGAGGTACAGTAGTACAGCGGCAGATGGTGTATGCCCAATGCTACCAGGGGCCAACAATGCAGAACTTTCTCTTGCAACGTCACCTTGCTTGACAAAAAACAAGTGGAGCATACTTCTCCAAGTTAAATCCTGTGTTTTAGAACCCTTTTCTGCGGAACGCACGGAATGCGGTTCATCAATTCCAAGCAAATGGAGATACACGGAGTTAATGTTCCTTTTCGCAGTATGCCCTAAACTGTATGAGCCATAATCGACAGTAGGGTCAGTTCCACTGACGGTAATTTTTGTGTCACCAATTTTGCGTTCGAAAACGACAGTTCCTTTGTTCGTCACCAAATGGAGACTGATCCGCTCATAACCATAGTTGTTGTCCACAATTTTTGAAGGACGGTTTTTCTTCGGAGAAAAACCAAACATATAATCCAGGCAGTCCATCACGAGGCTTTTCCCTGTATTGGACGGACCCAGGATAAAATTCAAGCCTGGTTCAAAGTCAATGATGGACGCCTTATGCCCACCGCCAGACACAATGAGTTTTTCAATATAAAATCTATTCATGTCCGACCTCCTTCAACGACTGGATGGTGACTCTGTTGATCGCCTGTAACATGGCTTCAGCATCTGCATTGTCAAATCTGTTAATTACAGATTGAATTGCAATGATGTATTCCTCGGCATAACTATTGGTCAATTTTCCGCAGATAGTTTTACCTGTTTCCGTAATGGAATATCTGTATCCCGTTGAAGTGGGATATAGATGAGCGTATCCATACAACACAAGGTCCTTTAAGGCAGAAGCCACCATATGTTTTCTTGCGGGATATTCGCTAAATCTGTAATTGCTGTACCCATGAAGGTTTTCATCCAGAAGGCCGAAATCAGCCGCATAGACAGAAATGAAATCTATCGCTCCAATCTGTTGCTCGTCTAATGCTGAGGCTGACAGTTCATTCAGCATCAGCAGAATACGGAGAGATACTTCAAAGGTAGAGCCGAGGACTGATTCATTCATGGATTCTTTCTTCTCCTTACCCATACCAATTTGCCGTCATTTACGAGATGGTGGCACACACCTTTTTTAATTGTAGCACTTATCCAGTATGGTGATGCGCTGAGTATGTAGTTCGTAACTGGAACAAGGATAACCTGTTCCATCACGGCAAGCATATGGTCATAGCCACTTGGGTGTGTTCGTTTTGCAGTGTCTTTCACCCCATCAAGTGTTTCCTTCTTCAGCACCTCGAACTGATTCGTCAAGCTACTACTGCGTAACTCCAAAACACCCCGTCGTATGGTTTCGGCGGCATAAAAATCAATGCGGCGGTCATCCAAATCTTCTGCGTAATCAGGAAATGATGGAAGGTCATCAACCGTAAAAACAGTCATTTTTTGCGCATCACCATATGCCAGAAGCAATTCATCAATATATATGTGTTCATCTGAAGTCGCTACCTTGGGAACCGGCACATTAGTCGGACGGGGTAGCGATTTTATTTTTTCCTGGATATCATCGATCAGCTTCAAATCAATGACCGTTTCCTGTGTGGTCTTTGGGATAGGAGTGCTGTTGATGATATCCAGAATTATGCTTTCTAACAATTCCGCACAGGCATTTGAGGGGTTATCACTTGCAATATTGTGTGCGTCTAACCATGCCACAACATTGTCGTAGGAGTCGGAATCATCCATTCGCGCCCATATCCAATCCGAGAACTTGTCCTTATCACGATGGTTATAAAGATACTGTGCGTCTTTCGGCTGAAATGTGCGATCCCCTTTTATATATCGATACATCGTGTCCGGTTTTCTCTTTAGCAATTTGCAGGAGTCCATTGCGGCGTCTTGTATGAAGTTTCCGACAAGCTCTGTGAAATAATCACGCTCAGATTTTCCGAATGAAATGTACGCCGAAAGCTCTAAAGCAAATTCAGAAAATGTCATGCCTTACTTTCCTCCTGCTTAAAAATTCACCCTCTGTCCGAGAGCGTCCGAGAGCGTCCGTCCAGTCCGCTTTTCAAAGAAGCCACTTTGCTAAAATAGACGCAGTAAACCTGATTGGTAGGAATCCTCGGAGGAACCACACCCCCAACATCTCGGCGTGTGTATTAATTCTATCACACTCCGAATTGAATTTCTACACTTTTTGCAAAATTTCGTGCTGCAAACGCATATAAAAATTCGCGAAAGCAAAAAATGCACTCACCCCCCAGATGAAGAGCCCACCTCTGTGGTACGAGAATACTCGGCCATTAACTATCGAATATAGCTTCGTTGCAATCGACTTGAGTCGTTTGTAGATAAAAATATCGCAGCCTGTGTGCGCACATGGGCGAGAATGCTATAATTGCCGACCCTGCCTGCCGGGAGAGGCATTATTAGTACCCTTGATCCTGTGTGCCCATTTTGGCTGTGCATGGTCCGGGGCTGCTATGCTCCGGCCATTTTTGTATCCCAGCCCTCTTGTCCCAGGCGGAAAGGACACAAAATGAAGATATCAGAAAAAAAACACAGCCAAGGTCAACGCAATGGTCAAAGCCACCTACTTGGACACCACATTTAACAAGGCGGTCAGTGACATCCCCGCCCACACGCCAGAGTTCAAGACTTATGTAGAGCAAACCGCTGCCATCATGGATGAGCTGCCCGGTAAGTTTGGAGCGACCCTGGCCTACCACATGGACAAGCTCCATCTGACCAACGAGGCTCTGGCTGGCCTGTGCCTCATCAACGAGGACACGATCCGCAAATATCGGAACGGCTCCAATAAATCGAAGCCCAACATCCAGACAGTTGTCGCGCTGTGTGTGGGCCTCCAGTTTCCTCTGCCATTCAGCCTCGATTTGGTACATAAGGCCGGACACACCTTTGCCGGTGAACCGAACGATATAGTCGACGCACTTGAGAAGCGGTAAAAAGGAGGGGAGGAAAAATGGTGCGGGGCAAGGCGGAGGATGCAGGCGGGCTGACGCCCGCCAAAGACGACAACGCCGCCCCGTACCATTTTGACCCCCGAACTTTACCGATTTTCAAGTGTGTCGACTATATTGCCTACCTGACGATTCTCTCGACTATGACGGGGTGCAGCATCTACGACTGCAACGCACTGCTCCGCAACGCCGGAGTCCCCCCGCTGGCAAAAGAAAAATAAAAAAGTTTCCCGGCTACCGGGTTTTCAAAGTCCGGCTGCTCGCGCCTTGCGGTAGGCCGTTTTTCAAGATTTTACACCGCTCATAGCCTTAAAAATCGGCTCATTTACGGGCTTTCAACATCCGGGGCAAACGGAGTCTGGCCGATTATTATTAGCCCATGAGGTGGCCACTCATACAGCCACCGCCCGACCGACCGGGTGGCGGCGGCAGGAACCATCAACCGAACGGGATGCTCCCGAATGACAGAAAGGATAGACACCATGCAGAAAGTTTTCATCTGTTCCCCCTACCGCGGGGACATCGAACACAACATCGAGGTCGCCAGGTACGCAGGCCACATCGCCGCTGTCACCGGCTATGTCCCCGTCATCCCCCATCTGCTCTACCCGCAGTTTCTGGATGACAACATCCCGGATGAGCGCATCCTCGGCATCAAGCTGGGGGCCGAGCTGCTGAAGGCCAGCGATATGATGTGGCTCATCGGCACCAAAATCACCAAGGGCATGAAGTACGAGCTGGAGATCGCAAAGAAAATGTGCATCCCCATCCGCTGCTACGATGAGAAGCTCAACCGCATCACCCCGGACACGCTTCCCATCGATGACCGGGTTGATGCCGAGTTCCTCGCCGAGCTGAAGGGCGCGAACATTGTCTGAAGAAAGGATGCCACAAATGGATAAAAAAGTCTACAGCCAACTGGCTGAAGGCTTCGAGCTGCTGGCGGCTGGCTACCGCTCCCTGGCTGAACAGGGAGCGGAGTCCACCTCCACCGCAGTCCCGGAGCCAACCAAGGAGAACGATAAACCCATCACCATCGAGCAGGTCCGCGCCGTCATGTCCGCCAAGAGCGATGAGGGCAAAACTGCCCAGGTCAAGGCCCTGCTGATGAAGCATGACGCTGGCAAGCTGTCTGGCGTCAAGCCGGAGGACTACGCTGACCTCCTCCGAGAAGTGGAGGCGCTCTGATGCCTTCCACTCATGCGAGATTTTCCCCCTCGGCTGCGAACCGCCGCCTGCACTGCCCTCCCTCCATGATGCTGGAGGAGCAGTTCCAGGATGAAGAGAGCGCCTACGCCGCCGAGGGTACCGCAGCCATGCGATGGCCGAACACCTCATCAAGAAGTACCTTAAGCAACGCACCCGCCGCCCTGTGTCCAACTACTACTCGGACGAGCTGCTGGAGGCCGTAGACGAGTATGTTTCCTTCGTCCAGGGCGAGATTGAGGAGGCGCGGCGGGGCTGCAAGGACCCAGTGTTCACCGTGGAGCAGCGGGTGGACGTTTCGGAGTATGTGGAGGGCTGTTCCGGCACCGCCGACATGGTCATCGTGACCGACAGCTACATCCACATCATCGACCTCAAGCTGGGCCGCGGCGTTCAAGTGTTCTCCGACCACAATGAGCAGCTCATGATCTACGGTCTGGGTGTTCTCAGCAAGGCGGAGCTGCTCTATGACCCCAAGGTGGTGCGGCTGACCATCTTCCAGCCTCGGCTCTGCCACTGCTCCACCTGGGAGATCACCCCGGCGGAGCTGAAGAAGTGGGGCGAGGAGGTCCTCCGCCCCACCGGGGCCATGGGCAGGAGAGTTCGCCGCCGGGAGCTGGTGCCGGTTCTGCAAGGCGCGGAACCAGTGCCGCGCCAGGGCTGAGGAGTTCCTCAAGCTGGCCCAGATGGAGTTCCGCCAGCCCGCCCTCTTGGACGATGAGGAGATCGCCGAAGTCCTCCACCGCTCGGATGAGCTGGCGAAGTGGGCGGCAGACGTGTATGCCTTTGCCCAGGACGAGACCATCGTCCACGGGAAGCAGTGGCCCGGCTTCAAGCTAGTGGAAGGCCGCAGCGTCAGAAAGTACAGCAGCGAGGACGAGGTGGCGGCTGCAGCCCAGGCCAGCGGATACACCGACATCTTCAAGAAGTCCCTCATCGGGATCGGCGACATGGAGCGGCTCATGGGCAAGGACGAGTTCCAGTGCATTCTCGGCTCCTATGTGTATAAGCCCCAGGGCAAGCTCACGCTGGTCCCCCAATCCGACAAACGACAAGAAGTCACCAAGGACACCGCATCTGCGGAATTTCAGGAGGTTTAACTATGGCTACCATCAATCCGACCAAGGTCATCATTCCCTGCCGTATCAGCTACACCCACCTGTTCGAGCCGACCAGCGTGAATGGCTCCGACCCCAAGTACGGCGCTTCGCTGATCGTGTCCAAGAAGGACACCAGGACCATCACCGCCATCAAGAACGCCATCGAGCAGGCCAAGAAGGACTCGGTGGGCAAGTGGGGCGGCAAGAACCTCAAGACCCCGTTCCGGGACGGTGACACCGACCGGCCCGATGACGAGGCGTATGCTAGGAGCCTCTTCCTCAACGCCAACAGCCGTCAAGCTCCCCAGGTGGTGGACCGCAAGGTGCAGCCCATCATTGACCAGAGCGAGGTGTACAGCGGCTGCTACTGCAATGTCAGCGTGACCTTCTACGGCTACAACAGCAACGGCAACCGCGGCATCGCCGCTGGCCTGGGCAACGCCAGTTCGTGAAGGACGGCGAGGCCCTGGGTGGCCGCACCAAAGCCTCTGACGATTTCGAGGCTATGGCTGACGAGGATTTCCTGTCCTAAAACACACACGACCGTTTGGCGGGAGGGGGGATAGCCTCCACCCCTCTTTGCCTTATCTGGAGGCAGCTATGAGCCTATTGGCAATCGACATCGAGACCTTTTCTGACGTACCTTCCGAAGTGCGGAGTCTACGCCTACACAAATTCTCCGCAGTTTCAAATCCTCCTCTTTGCCTATGCCTTTGACGATGAACCGACTCAGGTGGTCGATCTGGCCTGCGGGGAGCAGTTCCCGGACCGGGTGCTAGAGGCGCTGAAGGATGCGGCCGTCACCAAGACGGCTTTCAACGCCGCGTTCGAGCGGACGTGTATCTCCCGCCACCTGGGACGGCGGCTCTCCCCGGTGTCCTGGCAGTGTACCGCCGTCCAATCCGCGATGCTGGCCCTTCCCCTCACCTTGGACGGGGTGGGCGAGGTGCTGAACATCAAGCGGAAAAAGCTGAAGGAGGGTGTGTCCCTTCTGCGCTACTTCTCTATGCCCTGCAAGCCCACCAAGGCCAATGGAGGCCGGACTCGGAATCGCCCGGAGGATGCCCCGGAGTTGTGGGAACGGTTCAAAGCCTACTGCATCCGCGATGTGGACGCCGAGCGGGAGATCAGGGAGAATCTCCGCAACTACCCCATCCCAGACAGCGAGATGGAGCTATACCGGCTGGATCAGGAGATCAACGACCGGGGCATCATGGTTAACCAGACCCTCACGACTCAGGCAGTGCGCTGCGACTTGGAGTTCAAGGAACGCGCCACCGCCCATACTCAGCGGCTCACCGGGCTCGCCAATCCCAACTCGCTGGCCCAGGTGAAAGGCTGGCTGGCGGAGCGGGGCATCGAGGTGGACAGCCTCGACAAAAAGGCCATCAAGGGCCTTCTCCCCCAGGCCACCGGCGAGGTGCGGGAGATGCTCATGCTCCGGCTCCTGCTGGGAAAAACCTCCGTGAAGAAGTACGAAGCCATCCAGCGGCCGGTCTGCTCGGATAGGCGTGTTCATGGGCTGCTCCAATTCTACGGAGCGAACCGCACAAGCCGCTGGGCTGGGAGACTGGTGCAGGTGCAAAACCTTCCCCAGAACCACATCCCCGACCTCGCCCTGGCCCGGAGTCTGGTCAGACGGGGCGAGGTCGAACGTGTGGAGATGCTCTACGACTCCATCCCCGGTGTGCTTTCCAAACTGATCTGTACCGCCTTCGTTCTCAAACCGGGGTGCCGCTTCATCGTGGCAGACTTCGCCGCAATCGAGGCGCGGGTGCTGGCATGGTTCTCCGGAGAGCAATGGCGGCTGGATACCTTCGAGCAGGGCGGCGACATCTACTGTGCCTCGGCCTCCAAGATGTTCCATGTCCCTGTGGAGAAACACGGTTAGAACGCCCATCTCCGGCAGAAGGGCAAAATCGCAGAGCTGGCCCTCGGCTACGGCGGCAGCGTGGGTGCGCTCACCTCGATGGGCGCTCTGGACATGGGGCTGGCTGAGGAGGAGCTTCAGCCGCTGGTGGACCAGTGGCGCGGTGCCAATCCCCACATCGTGAAGTTCTGGTGGGATGTGGATGCCGCTGCGGTGAAAGCGTTCCGGGCCAAGACGGAGGTGCGCCTCGGTTCGCTGTGTTTCTCCTGCCGCTCCGGGATGCTCTTTATCACCCTCCCCTCCGGGCGCAAGCTGGTCTATGTGAAGCCCAGGATGCTCCCTAACCGATTCGGTCGGGAGAGCCTCACCTATGGGGGGTGTGGGCGAGAACAAGAGGTGGTCACGTATCGAGACCTATGGCCCCAAGCTGACTGAGAACCTCGTCCAGGGGACAGCGCGCGATCTGTTGGCCCTGGCCATGCTCCGGCTGCGAAACGCCGGATTCGAGATCGTCATGCATATTCACGATGAGGCCGTGGTGGAGGTGCCGGAGGGTATCTCCTCCGTGGATGAGATTTGCCGCATCATGTCCGAGGCCCCGGCCTGGGCCGCTGGCCTCCCGTTCCGGGCGGATGGGTATGAATGCGAATTTTATCGAAAGAATTAGGTATTTTGGTATGAACGAACTTGTGAAAATCAACTACAGCGGCGGCGACCGCCCCACCGTCAGCGGTCGGGAATTGCACCGGGCTTTGCAGATCAAGACCGCATACAAAGACTGGTTTCCCCGGATGTGCGAGTACGGTTTCGCCGAAGGAGTGGACTTTAGCGCAATTTTGAGCGAAAGTACCGGCGGCAGGCCCAGCACCGACCATCAGCTCACCATCAACATGGCGAAGGAACTGTGCATGATTCAGCGCAGCGACATCGGCAAACAGGTGCGGCAGTATTTCCTCCAGGTGGAGGCGGCATGGAACAGCCCGGACGCGATCATGGCGCGGGCCTTGCAGTTTGCCAATGACCGTCTGGCTCTGCTGACCCAGCAGAACACCGAACTGACCGGCACCATCGCTGTCCAGAGCCAGCAGATCGCAGAGCTGCAGCCCAAGGCCAGCTACTACGACCTGGTGCTGAACTGCAAGGACCTCATTTCCACCTCCGCCATCGCCAAGGATTACGGCAAGTCGGCGGTCTGGATGAACCGTTGGCTCCATGAGAAGGGTGTTCAGTTCAGGCAGGGAGACATCTGGCTCCTCTACCAGAAGTACGCCGAAAAGGGCTACACCAGCACCAAGACCCACAGCTACTCCGGCGCCGATGGGGAGCCGCACACCAAAGTGCATACCTACTGGACGCAGAAAGGCCGTCAATTCATCTACGGCCTGATGAAAGAGGACGGCATCCTGCCGCTGATCGAGAAGATGGCCTGACTATGGGTATCAGCAGATACAACTTGGAGGGGTACGCAGACCCCACCGCATACGAGGCCATCCGCAACATCGAGACCTTCCGGATGGACCATCCCACCGGCTACATCGAGGTCAACGTGGAGACCTTTTTCCCTTGCACGAACACCAAGGCCCGGAAACTGTTCCGGCTCGTCCGGGATAACTGCTCCGAGGCCCAGCAGAAGGAGTTGCTGGTGGCCCTGATCCGCAAGGACAAGTCCTGCATGGAGGAGGCCATGAGCCTGGAAGGGTCGCTGGATGAGGTGCCGTGTGATCCGAAGGAATACCAGAAGCGGCTTCGGAAGTTCAAGGCCCTGACCCGGCAGCACACGCAGCTCACCCGGAATATCAGGGACCTGACAGCGGGGAGGCAGAAATGAAGATCAAGGTATCTATCGGCAACAGCCGAATGGACAAAAAATGGCGTCTGACGGAAATGGAGCTGGACGAGTTCCGCGACCGCATCTTCCAAACCAAGGTCACCGTTGAGACCGTGGCGGAGTTCAAGAAAATGCCCAAGGCCCAGCAGGATGCCATCAAGGACATCGGCGGCTTCGTTCTCGGTACGCTGAAGGGCGTTCGCCGAAAGAAGGAATGTGTGCTGACCCGCTCGGCGCTGTCGCTGGATATGGACTACGCCTCCCCGGAGGTCATCGAGCAGGTGGAGATGTTCTTCTCCTTCCGCTGTTACTTCTACTCCACCCACAAACACACCCCGGAGGCCCCGCGGCTCCGGCTCATCATCCCCCTCTCCCGCGAGGTCGGCCCAGACGAGTATATGGCGGTGGCCCGGAAGGTGGCAGAGGAGATCGGCATTGAGCAGTTCGATGATACCACCTATGAGCCGAGCCGCCTGATGTACTGGCCCTCCACCTCCTCGGACGGCGAGTTCGTGGCCCAGGAGATCGATGGCGATATCCTCGACCCGGACACTATCCTGGCGAAGTACACCGATTGGCATAACACCGCGGAGTGGCTCGTCTCCCGCCGCCAGCAGATCATCGTACAGCGGGAGATCAAGAAACAAGCCGTCCCGCTGACCAAGGCGGGGATGGTCGGTGCCTTCTGCCGCGCCTACTCCATCACCGCCGCCATCGACACCTTTATCCTGGATGTCTATAAGCACAGCTCCATGCCGGGACGCTACGACTGCATCCCCGCCGACTCCCATGCCGGTGTGGTCATTTACGATGACTGTTTTGCCTACAGCCACCACGCCACCGACCCGGCCTGCGGCAAGCTGCTGAATGCCTTTGACGTGGTGCGGCTGCACAAGTTCGGTGCGCTGGACGGCAAAGCCGACCCGGACGCGCCGCCTTCCAAACTGCCCTTCTTCCAGGTCATGCAGGATTTCGCGATGTAGGACACCCAAGTCAAGCTCCAGCTTGCCAAGGAGCGGCAGGCTCTGGAGGAGTCCGATTTCTCCGCCGTGGTCGGATACGAGTGGCAGACCGAGTTGGAGCTGGACAAGCAGGGCCGGGTGAAGGACACCCTCACCAACATCGCCGCCATCGTCCGCTATGATCCCAATCTCCAGAACATCGTCTACAACGAGTTCAAGGGCATGGTGGATGTGATCGGGCCACTGCCCTGGAAACAGGTGCGCCCCGGCTGGAACGATGCCGACCTCGCCAACGCCAAGCTGTACTTCGAGCGGGTCTATGGCGTCTGGTCGCCCACCAAGTTCAAGGACGTTCTGCTGGCGGTGGTGTCCGCCGAGCAGGCTCTACCAATCGGTGAAGGAGTATCTGAACGGCCTGACCTGGGACGGGACCGAGCGGCTGGACACCCTGCTGGTGGACTACATGGGCGCGGACAACACGCCCTATGTCCGGGCGGTCACCCGGAAAACCCTGTGCGCCGCGGTAGCGAGGATTTACGAGCCGGGGGTCAAGTTCGACTCCATGCTCGTCCTCAATGGCCCCCAGGGAATGGGCAAGTCCACCTTCTATGCCCTGCTGGGCCGGGAGTGGTTTTCCGACTCCCTCTCCATCGCTGATATGCGGGACAAGACCGCCGCAGAGAAACTCCAGGGCTATTGGATTCTGGAAATCGCCGAGATGAACGGCATCAAGAAGGTGGATGTGAAAACGGTCAAGTCCTTCCTCAGTCGGTCGGATGATAAGTTTCGGCAAGCATACGGTACCGTGGTGGAGAGCCATCCGCGCACCAATATCATCGTAGGCTCCAGCAACGCCGACCGGGGCTTCCTCCGGGACGTGACCGGCAACCGGCGGTTCTGGCCCGTCAATGTCACCGGCACCGGGGCCATGCACCCGTGGGAGCTGACGGAGGTTGACCAGGTGTGGGCCGAGGCTCTGGAGCGGTATAGTAAAAACAGTTGAAAAAAGGTATGGCAACGAGTAGAATAAAATCATGAGCTATTCAAGAAGGTATAGGGAACGCACAATAGAATATCGACAGGCAGGACATAGCTTGGAAGCAACCCATCAAGTCTTTAAGGTTTCCAAATCGACGATACAAAAGTGGGAAAAGCAGCTGAAAGAAACGGGAAATTTGGAAAAGAAAGATCTCCATAGAAGCTTCCGAAAGATCGATCCAGAAAAGCTGAAGGCATATGTTGCGGCCCACCCAGACGCATACCAATCAGAAATGGCTGAGG
>OFGA01000896.1_pt1 | contig 22466 bp, 20 predicted proteins | sample 1521471 | NCBI WGS metagenome assembly OFGA01 (sample SAMEA3504086, study PRJEB24116) | mouse gut metagenome | biome: mouse gut; feature: mouse-associated habitat; material: faeces | place: Denmark | collected 2011
TACATCACATTTGATTATATTTTAATGCATTTTAATTAACAGTTATTTCCTCCTTCTTCTTGTACCAAAGATAAAAGACCAGCGAGTGGCCTTTTATCAAATTATTAATATTTAGGTTCCCACTTCATATCAGCCACAGCCTTTTTAGCGTCTGTCACGCCAGCAAGACCTTGGTCGATCGCTGATTTCGCTACGACTTGAGCAACCGTTTGTGAGAATTCTTGTAACTTAGAAACTGGTGGTAACACCGCAGCGCCCGGTTGATCTGGATCAACGATACCACCTAAAGCGTGGGCTGCATCGGCCAACATTTTTTCGTTTAAGATCTTAGCTTTAGCCGCGATCGCACCAAAACCAACACCTGGATAGACCAAAGCATTATTTGCTTGGCCGATATTGTAAGTTACCCCGTTATATTCGATATCACCAGCTGGGATACCAGTTGCAACTAAAGCACGCCCATCTGTCCATTTCAAAAGATCTTCTGCTTTAGCTTCAGCCAAACGTGTTGGATTAGACAATGGAAAGATCACTGGCCGTTTCGTGTGAGCTGCCATTTCCTTAACGATACTTTCAGTGAAAGTACCTGGTTGTGTCGATGTCCCGATCATGACCGTTGGATGAACTGCTTTAACGACAGCTTCTAAATTGGTCAATTCATCAGCATTATCAAATTCACAGCGTTTACGCACAAAAGCTTTTTGACCTGGTGTTAGACCTTCTGTGTCTTCAAATAAAAGACCTTGTTTATCGACCAAGTAGAAGTGCTTTCTAGCTTCTTTCTCACTCAAACCTTCGCGAACTAATTCATCAAATAACATGTTGGCGATCCCGACACCAGCTGTCCCTGCACCAAAAGTCAAAAAGACCTGGTCAGTGATCTTTTCTTTAGAAATATTCATCGCACCCAAGACACCAGCAAGCGAAATGATCCCTGTACCTTGGATATCATCATTGAATGTCAAGATCTTGTCTTGATATTTTTCCAAGATCACGGCTGCATTTGAACGTCCAAAATCTTCAAAATGCAATAAGCTTTCTGGGAATAGTTTTTCTGCTGCTGCAACAAATTTGTCGACCATCGCATGATATTTTTCACCGTAAACACGTGTATGGCGGTTACCGAGATAAAGCGGGTCATTTAATAACGTTTCATTGTTCGTTCCAGCATCAAGTGAAACTGGTAAAACTTGAGCTGGATCAATACCGGCAGCGGCTGTATAGACCATCAATTTCCCGACTGCGATATCAACACCGTTGACGCCCCAGTCCCCCATACCAAGGATACCTTCAGCATCTGTTACAACGATCAAACGAATGTCACGCCCGTCAGCAGCATTTCTCAAAGAATCTTCAATGCTGTCTTGATCATCGACCGAGATAAAAGCTGCTTCTTGAGGACGCGTGAAGATCTCACTATATTGTTCGATCGATTCAGCGATCACTGGATCATACACGACTGGCATAAATTCTACGATGTGTTGTCCCATCAAATAGTAGAATAATGTTCGATTGGTATTAAAGATCGTCATCAAAAATTGGCGTTGTTCCAATTGGCTTGATTTGCTCTTGAATTGACCGTAAGCTTGGTCTGCTTGTTCTTGTAAAGTTTGGACCTTCGCTGGTAAAGCACCTATCAAACCGAGTTCTTTACGTTCTTCAACTGTAAAAGCTGTTCCTTTATTTAAAAATGGATCATTTAAAATATTCATTGTATCTGCCATTGCTATCTACTCCTTTTTCCTAGATCTCAATTGATGTCACTCATTTTAAAATGGTGTGATTTTTATAGTCAACTTTGTGGTACACTATTAATAAAATTAATATGAGCTTTTAAAAAGCTGTCAAATCAAGGATCTGAAGATGAATATTAGAGATTTTGAATATTTCCACCAATTAGTCAAAGAAAAAAATTTTTCCAAAGTTGCTCAAAACTTTTCTGTTAGTCAACCAACTGTCACGTTAGCGATCAAACGGCTCGAAGAAGAATTTGAAACAACTTTTTTTATCCGTGATCGTTCACACAAAGAATTACTGGTCACCCCTAGTGGCTATCAGTTCGACGCACATTTAAAGGTGATCTTAAATGAATTAACTATTGCCCAAAAGGAAGCCTTACGCGCTAAACAAGAAAAACTACTTTTTGGACTACCACCGATCATTGGCAATTATTTTTTCCCCAATATCGTTTCTAAATTGATCGCCACGGGGTTGATCGAACAACTTGAGACCAAAGAGGCTGGTTCACAAGCTTTACTTAAACTTTTATTAGCTGGATCACTTGATTTTTGCCTTCTAGGCTCACTTGAACCCTTGACCCAACCCGCCCTAAAAGCCGAAACTTTTGCCCAAACATCATTTAAGATCATCGTCAGCAAGCAACATCCATTAGCACAAAAAAAGGCCGTCTATTTTTCTGAATTAAAAGACGAGCGCTTTATCGTGCATAATGAAGGCTTCATTCACGATAAAGTCCTCAAACTTTTAGCACAAAAAGAACACTTCCGGCCTGATGTCATTTACCGGACTAATTACGTCCATGTTTTAAAATCCATGGTCGCAAGTAATACTGGGATCGCCTGTTTGACAGACATTGCGCTCAATCCTAACGATGATTTTTCCGCTTTAGATCTACTAGATGAACATCAGCCCAAATTCTTACTCTCGATCGTTACACGTGCGACCCAAGTCATGACACCTGCTAAAAAGCAGTTGCTAGATATCTTGCACGACACGGTCTATCACAGCCCACTTGGAAAGGAGACAAAGCAATGACTTTAGCAAGATTTAACGCGCCACAACACCAATATTTCAAACTAGCCGTGACAGAACTCAAAGCACAAAAGAAACGCTCCCACTGGATGTGGTTCATGTTTCCACAATTACGTGGCTTAGGTAAAAGTCAGACTGCTTACCTATACGGAATAGCTGATCTCAATGAAGCCAAAGCCTTTTTAGCCGATCCATATTTAGGCAATAATTTACGCCAACTATGCGAAGTCCTTTTACAAGTTCCAACCAATGACGCTAAAATGATCTTTGGTTTTCCCGACGATCTAAAACTCAAATCGTCAATGACACTCTTTGCTAAAGCCAGTAACGAGCCGATTTTTCAAGCTGTACTGGATAAATTTTTTCATGGAAAATACGATCAAAAGACACTCGAATTACTAAAAAATATGTAAAAACATAGCTAGCCCCCCACCACAAATGATCGTGATGGGGGGCTAGCTATACGGTACTGACTGCACTATCGCACCCATTATTTATTATATACTATTCTTTTCGCAAAGCTTCGACTGGGTCTAATTTTGAAGCACGATCAGCTGGCAAAAGCCCTGCCAACATACTGATGACCACACTGATCATGATACCTGTCAAAATATAGTTAGCCGTCATCATCACTACTGGCACCTTAAACTGAGCTACCGTAAAATGGTTCACTAATACTTGCAAGACCCAAGTCAACATAACGCCAAGCATCCCTGAACTCAGACCGATCAAGAAGGCCTCTGAAACAAAGATCCGCCGAATATCTTTTCTTCTAGCACCTAAAGCCTTTAAGACCCCGATCTCCTTAGTCCGTTCAACTACCGAAATATTTAAGACCACTAAGATCATGATCGCTGAGACCACTAACGAAACTGCTGCGATCGCGGCTAAGACATAACTGATCACATCCATCATTTGGGTGAACATCTCAGTCATCGTTTCTTGCATTGAGCCACTAAAGCCGAGCTTTTTGACTTCATTTTTGATCTTTTCGGTATTATTTTTATTCTTAGTGTAAAGATATACAACATTAGGCTTTAACGTTTGGCCATTTTGCGCAAAAATATCTTTTAGATCGCTATAACGTACGATCGCAGTGCTGAAGTTAGACCCCTGCTGTTCATAGGTCCCACTGACTTTTAATTTTTGTTCGATTTGCTGACCATCGATCGTTAGTTTAAATGTTACTTCTTTACCAACAATGTTCTTGGCCAAAAGATCGGCTGTTCCCTTATCAAGTAAGACCTCATCTTTTTTAGGCGCGTTACCCGAAACGATACTTGATTTGGTGATATTGCTCGACATTGTTTGTAACGTCATGATCATAGCATTTTTATCACCATAACTAACACTGTTTGTACCTAATGAAAGGGTCGAATAGCCCTTCTCAAGCCGATCGACGTGTTTGATAGCTTTAAGTTTTGTGATATCTTTTGTTGTAAAATCATTATCTGTTCCTGAGCCCGTCAAAGCTGCCATATTATTTTGCTGTATTCGACTGATCTCTGCATGATCGTCTCTAGCCGGTTGCTTAGCGGGATCGGGCATCATACTTTGACGATGCACTTCCGTCACATTAGGATTGGTGTAGCTATTCATCGTGTCTTTGATATAAGTAGTTACGCCTCGTCCGATCGATAGCATCAAAACGACCGCCATGATCCCAATACTAGTCCCAAAGGCAACTAAAGTATTGCGACCCAATTTAGCTTTCATATTGAGAAAGGCTAATCTGATCGCATTGAACAAGCTCATATTTTTGACTTTGATAGCGTTATATTTTGCTTTCGTCGCTAAGGGTTCTAACTTACCCGTCACCTCATCTGAAACTAATTTTCCATTATCGATCCGCAAGACCCGCGTACAATGAGCAGCTACACGATCTGAATGCGTCACCATCAAAACTAGCTTACCACTTTGAGCGATCTCTTTGATCAAAGCCAAAACATTATCCGTCGTTTCAGCATCTAAAGCTCCCGTGGGCTCATCAGCAATGATAACATCTGGATCATTGATCAAAGCCCGCGCGATCGCAACGCGTTGCTTTTGGCCACCAGAGATCTGATCTGGCTTTTTATAGAGATGGCCTTTTAAACCCACTTTCTCTAATAGTTCCTTAGCACGTTTGACCCGCGTCTCCTTATCGATATTAGACAAAGTCATCGCTAAGGCAACATTATCGATCAAATTCAAATGAGGGATCAAGTTAAAGTTTTGAAAGATAAAACCGATACTTTTCTTATGGTAATCAGCTAATTCTTGTGCAGTGTAGTCGCGCAAATTTTTACCACGATAACTGATCTCACCTTCAAAGTCAGAATCTAGGCCACCGATCAAATTCATCAGCGTGGATTTCCCACTCCCTGATTCACCGACGATCGAAACTAATTCACCGGTTGAAAAAGTTGCATTGATATTTTTCAACGCCTCAAAGGTGCCACCCCCAGCCAGTTTATAAATTTTAACGACATTTTTTAATTTTAAGATCTCCATCCTGCCCATCCTCTCTGTATCTTCCCCCTCACCATAATTTTAATATTTAATAATTGAGCCGTCTACAAAAAAAGACTAGCGACAATTGCCCCTAGTCTAAGACGATTTAACTATGCATGTGCTCTTCTACCAAAGATAGCTGACACAATAAGGACCAAGGTCACTGCACCAATGATCGATGGAATGATCGCCATTCCTGCAAGTTGTGGTCCCCAAGTACCTAGTAAAGCTTCACCTAATGATGAACCGATCAGACCGGCCAAAATGTTGCTGATCCAGCCCATCGAACCACCATTTTTCGTCAAGGCCCCTGCGATCGCACCAATGATCGCACCAACGATCAATACCCAAAGCCAATGTAGCATTTAGCTCACCCCCTTACTTATTTTCGTCATCTTTTTCAAATTTTTCTTTTAGTTTTTCAGCGCCCTGTTCGATATCTTCCTTTAAATCAGCTGCTTTTTTGCGTGCTTTACCTAACAAGCCTTGTGCTTTACCTTGAGTCTTACGCACTTTGTCATCGGTCAATTTTCCTTCAGTTTCTTTGACTTTTCCTACGGCTTCATCTTTTAAGCCTTTTAATTTTTCTTCACTCATTTTTTGTCCTCCTATTTATTATCTTGTTGCAATTCTTCTTTAGTTTTTACGTTGTTGATATGCATTTCAAATTTCACTAAATTCAGTCCCGTCATCTCGCGTAAGGCTTTTTGGACTCTGCTTGAGACCTCTTTAAAGATCGTCTCTGCACTTTTACCGTATTCGATCGTGGCATCCATTTTGATCGCCACTTGCTTTTCACCGACATCTGCTTCGATCCCCTTGGTCTTATCGGTTCCTTGGGTCAGCTTATCGGTAAATTCACTAAACATGTTTCCATCAAGCGAAATGATCCCGGGAACTTGGTTTGCTGTGATCCCTGCAATTTTTTCGATCACTTGATCATCAAAGGTCAATTTCTGTTCTAACTTTTCTTTTTCCATATCGCTTACCTCGCAATTTCTTTTTATCCCTAGACAATAGTAACTTTTTGATCATAATGATATGGTTTAAGTTTTAAATTTAAACGCCTTAGTTCGATATTCAACATCTCCTTTAAATCACGTCTCACAGTTTGGGTGAGTTGTGACTCTAACACTGTAGGATCGGTCGTTTGCGATAACATCGCAACAACAACTACATCAGCTTGCTTCCGATTAGATAATAACTTAACTTTGACCTCAATGTTAAACAGATCATATTTACCAAGCGTCAAACGAACATTATTCTCAACTGCTTTTTGATCGATCTGGACCTTACTAGCATGATCGCGGTGGATCGTCATACTGCCCTGTGTCGTTGGGCGACTGATCGTCCAACTAAGCCACAAAACTGCAAGTACAACTAGATATATCCCCAGACCTAAAATGACTTTTTGACCCAAGTCAGTCAGTAGATAGTCAAAAATATCTTGGAAGATACTTGCCTGTGGGAAAAACCACCAAGCGATCACGATGCCTCCCAAAGCAGCTTGGAGAAACATTACAAAACAAATACTCCATTTGATCCATGCTTTCATGACACCACGCCTTTCTTGTCCCTACCCTAACCCTAACAGATATCTCACTACTTTGCATGTCATTTCGTAAGGAAATCAAACTTCTTAACCTAAAATAAATAATATTTAATTTTTTATTATTTTTTTCAAAAAAAGAAGCTTTTGCATCATAAGTGACACAAAAGCCTTAAATCATCATTTTTGTTCAATTCGTTTAAAGAAAAAAGTTTTTAACCAATTACGATTTTTCTTTAGTTGTAAATAAGCTACCACTGCAAAAAGCAATGCACCGATAAAATCAGCGAATAGATCGCCCATCGTATCCATCAACGCAGCTCGTCCAACTAATGGACGTCCCGCCTGCATATAACGTTGAAGATTCATACCAAAACTATCACACGTAAACTCATAGAATTCCCATAACACACCACAAAAAACCGCAAAGGCTACACTATACATTCCAATAAAAAAAGGTGAGATCTTCGCAATGGCATCCTCGGGAACTAACGCGCCAAAAGCTGAAAAAGCAAACCCGCCTAACAACGCACCGCTTAACAAATGCAGACCTTTGTCCCAATATGGAACACTATAGAAGTGGTAAACTGTCCCTAAATAAACTGAACCGTAAATAAAAAGAGCAAAGAACAAATACAATGTCGGTGGTAAATAGATCTCCAAGCGCTTAGCAGCCCACTTGGGGATCAATACGATAACTAAACCTAATATGATCTCAAGTGCTAAAAACCAAGCCGCTCCTTGATCTGCCGTAGAGCCTAATAAGGCATCTTTAACGGTAAGTCCCAATGATAATACCATTGAAATAACAACAAACAGTAAAAATATATTCAAACACCGTTCACTAAAACTGCTTTTTTGCATGTTTTTCTTCCCTTCAAAAAATACTGCTATGTATTAATTAAAGAACAAGCACCCAAATTTAGCAAGCAATTACCATCAAATCGTTGGAAAAAGCCCATAATTTTCCGTCTCGAGCACTTTAGTTTTGATCTTGCGTTCCAACAATCCCTCTTGTAGTAATGGCAGTTTTAGGCGTGATTGTTGGTCAAGCAAGAAAACGACCATTTCTGCCTCATAGACTCCAAATTCAGCAGCATCAAAGGCAACAAGCTTCAAATGTAGATCTTCTGTCAACTTTTTTAATGCTTGATCTAACACTTGCTGTTTTGAATTATTACTCTTGATCATTAACATATATATTCCCCCTAATTTTTAGTAAAGCAAAAAGGGGACCCACATCAGGTCACCCTCATGACAATAAGTTTGAACAAGCTCGATCTAAAAAGATCGCTTTTTTGTCATTATAACTCATAATGACAGAAAAATGTTTTATCAGATTTCGACTGATTTCAGGACGACAAGCTTTTAACGCCCTAAGGCTGATACAGTAATACTTCACTGCTTTAGCCTAAAACTCGAAAATGACAGGATATAAAAATTATGCTATGATTGTGTCATAATTGATCAAAGCTAACCAGCTATTGTTGGCGCAATCGCTGGTATAAGTTTCAATATCGTCAATGGACATGGACCAATATACGGGAAAGTAATATTGATCTTTTCAACAGTGCAAACAAAATAGAGACAACCTTTAGATATACCTAAATCCTTTGCACTATGAATATATCACTCTAAAATAGGTATGTCAATAAAATGTCTTCATTTTGCACCCGCTTTTTCCATTGACACTTCATCTGGTCAAATTGATAAAGGAGGTGTGATATGAAGTCAACGATCCCCGAAGTTATCATCACACTTCGAGAAAGTCACAACCTATCGCAAGCACAATTAGCTAAATTGATGGGGTTAAATAAAAATGTTATGGGACGGATCGAGCATGGTGATCGCCCATTACGAGCAGAAGAGATCTTAAAATTAGCTGAGATCTTCGATGTTTCAACTGATTTTATCTTAGGGAAAAAGTCTGTCAATGTTCCCAAGGGAGAAACGCTTTATCACAAACATAATGAACAAACTGCAAAAGATCTAGCACGCAAGATCAAAGACTTGATCGATCTTACTGAAAATGAACCTGATCTAAACTTTGATGGTCTACCTTTAACAACTGACAATCGTAAGTTACTTGCTAACGCCCTTGAGATCGGTTTAGAACTTAGTCAACGCAAGCAAGCAGAGCATTATGGTAATAACTAGAAAAGTTCTCTAAATTTAGAGGACTTTTTCTTTTACTTTTCTGTTGTAAGTGCTAAACTAAAACCAAACATATGTTCAGGAGGGTTGCAAATGGAACGTTTATTCGAAAAAGTCATTGCTCTCAAACGATACGACCGCACTTTTGATCCCTATATTCTCTGCGCTACTTTAGATATTGAGATCTTATATTTTGAACTCGGCGATATTTTAGGCTTTAAAACCACTTACTGTGATGTCTCATTGATCTATCTCAATCAACAACTTAACACCGCTACGCAACGTTTTGTAGTCGCACACGAACTAGGACACATTTTGCTTCATAAAGGGATCAGACCGCTACTGCTTCAATATACATCCCATAGTCGTTTCATCTCACACTTTGAAGCCGAAGCCGATCGATTTGCGATCATCTTACTTTTATGTCATTACTACGCCACAATGGACCTAGAAGTTGGTCCAGATACATTGATGTGTGAACTAGGGATCCCTAAACATTGTAAGGCATTATTCTTAGATACGTTTTCGCAAATGCAATTACAACATCAGCGACTTGCGCAATTACTATTTTAAAATAAAAAAGCCACGGTCAAAACCGTAGCTTTCATGAAATATCCTAGTTTGTAAAACCGTATTTCTTGTTGAAGCGATCCACACGACCATCGGCTTGTGTGAATTTTTGCTTACCTGTGTAGAATGGGTGTGAGTCGCTGGAGATTTCCACACGAATCAATGGGTATGTGTTACCGTCTTCCCATTCAATTGTTTCTTCAGTTGTCTTTGTTGAACCAGACAAAAACTTATAGCCTGTAGCTGAGTCCATGAAAACAACTTTGTGATAATCTGGATGGATTCCTTGTTTCATTCTAAGTTCGCTCCTTTGCCCTGATCCATTTGCTGGGTCAGAGTTATTTTCGTGTTATACAACAAATAACATGATAACACAAATCGAAATTTGTTGCAATTAGCTTTTACGATTTTTATCATCTAAATAAAAGAGGTCCCGTGAACATTTGAGCTTACGAGACCTCTTTAAAAGCGCTTATCGCTATATCAGCGATCAGAATTTATTCTTCGTCACGTTTTTTACGCTTAGCAACTCCAATACCAAAGAGCCCAGCAAGCATTGACAACATTCCCAGCGCTGAGGCTTTTTGACCATCAATGTCACCTGTTTGTGGCAACTCATCTGGTTTATTTTCAGCATTTGCTGGCTCATTAGTTGTACTCATCGGTTTAACTTGCTCATCAGTAGTAGCTGCAACATTTGGTTTAGTTTGCGGTCTTTGTACCATTTCCTTTGTCTCACCAACGATGATCAATTCAGCTTCAAGCACTTCACTTGATCCATCTGGATATGTCACTAATAATGATACTTTTACATTTCCGGCTTTAGAAACATTTGGTTCACCATTCCAAGTTACAACTGTTCCAGTTGGTAATTCATTTAAGTTAGAGATAAATTCTTCTGGAGTAGGTAATTTACCAATTTCGCTAGTGATTGGAACAACGACTGGTTCATTGATCTGCGCATCTGTACCCACCTTAACTGGTACTGTCACTTCTTCTGTCGTGCCATCTGGATACGTTACTACCACCGTGCCTTCTTTATGACCTGGTGTCGTCGTATCGACTGGTTCTTTCCAAGTAACTGTCGTACCCTTTGGTAATTCATCTAAGTTGGCGATACCTGTTGTTGCTTCTGGCGTACCACCGACTGGTGTTTTTACCTCTTGGGCTGTTGGTTCATTGATCTGCGCATCTGTACCCACTTTCACTGGTACTGTCACTTCTTCTGTCGTACCATCTGGATACGTTACTACCACTGTACCTTCTTTATGACCTGGTGTCGTTGTATCCACTGGTTCTTTCCAAGCAACTGTCGTACCTGCTGGTAATTCATCTAAGTTGGCGATACCTGTTGTTGCTTCTGGTGTACCACCTACTGGTGTTTTTACTTCTTGGGCTGTTGGTTCATTGATCTGCGCATCTGTACCCACCTTAACTGGTACTGTCACTTCTTCTGTCGTGCCATCTGGATACGTTACTACCACCGTGCCTTCTTTATGGCCTGGTGTCTTCGTATCGACTGGTTCTTTCCAAGTAGCTGTCGTGCCTGCTGGTAATTCACCCAAGTTGGCGATACCTGCTGTTGCGTCTGGTGTACCACCGACTGGTGTTTTTACTTCTTGACCGTTTGGTGTGTAAGTATCTGCATCTGACTTATCAACTAAAACATTGACCTCAACATCTTGGGTCGTACCATCTGGATACGTTACCGTCACAATACCAGTTGCATTGCGGTCTGTGGCACCAACTTCTGGCTTAACGTTTGGCTGTTGTTTCCAAGCATAAGACACTGGCTTATCTGATTGGTCAAATTGTGCCAAAGCATTTGTATTAGCGATTAAACTCTTAGCTTCTGGAACTTTCCCCCATGGTGTAGTGGCATCCGATTTTGGTGTTGCGACGATGACTTCAACTAAAATATCGACTGGAGCTGTCGAACCATCTGTAAACGTCACTGTTGCTGGGTGCTCACTATTACTTGCGACCGTTGTATCTACTGGTGTAACAAATGCACTACTCTTCACATTGTTACCTGTTGGATCTACTAAGCCAGCATTTGGATTTACGGTCTGCCCGTAATGAACGGTGATCTTTTGGGTAGTCGCTTCTTTAGCAGCAAATGCATCTGCTTGAGAATCTCCCACCGTGATCGTTACAGGCACATCTTGAGTCGTACCATCGGGATAGGTCACGACTACGACCCCAGGAACATGGTGATCGACTGAAACTCCTGGCTCAAAGTTTGGTTTTTCTTTCCAAGCATAACTGACTTTCTTATCAGCCGTATCAAACCGCTCTAACTCGTCTGTATTAGCGATCACTTTGGAAGCCTCTAATTCAGTTCCCCAAGGTGTTTGTAAATCTGCTTTAGCCTGAGCCCCGACAACATCGATCTTCATATTCCAAGATACAGTTCGCTTATTGTTGAGTTTTGCTCTTAAACGAGCGTCGATATCTTTACCAGCGGTAGTTGTATCAGGATCATCTGACCAAGAATATTCGGCTACGAGCGCGTTCAAAACATCTTTTAATTCTTGTCCTTCAAACACGGTCCCATTAGCTAGCGTCAATTTCTTGATAAGCTCATTTTCTACATAATCTCTAGTCAACATGTCATTAACGGTATCGATATCTTGGTTAACATGTAGCGTTGGCTTGTTGACTTCGATCGTGCTCTTTGTAAGATCGATATCCGTCACTGTTGCTGGCACAGTTACCAACAATTCATGCGTATATGTTGGATCAAGTTCATCTGGGAAAGTCACTTTAACTTGACCAGATGTAGTTTGAGCTTGGGTCGTATTAGGCTTAGTTACCCAAGCATAAGTCGCATTTTCTGGGAAATTAGCCGTATTTGCGATAGCATTTTTAGCATCATCGCCTACTGTTACTCCGGTATAATATTTCAGATCAGTCTTAGCGATCGCACCTTCTTTTAGCGTGACTTCATTTTTTTGTGGTAAATTATTAGACATACTATCGCCTGAAGAAGCGATGGTACTTACGGATACGATCAACTTGGTCCCGGCAGCTGGTAAAGTTTTAGTCAACGGAATATCAAATTTTTGGGCTTTAGCGACCCCATCAAAGCGTTCAGGTGTAACAGTCGTCGAACCATAAACTGTCCCTTTTTCATCTGTTACTGTGACCTCTTGCTTGGTCCCTTCAGCTTGGTTGAAAACTAATTCACCATGGACCTTATTTTCAGAAACATACACATTCGAAATATTTGGCATTGAAACTAATGGGTTAGTCAGATCAGCTTCTTCTTTTAGATCTGGGATCCCATCACCGTCAGAATCATCGAATGCGATCAAATTAGAAGCCATCGAGTAATTTTGAACTACACCATTAGTATCAGTAAAATAATTATTGAAAAGTAAGCTTCCACCAGCCTTACCGTCCTTTTTGAGCGAAGCATAGATCTCATCTGGTCTTTGATTCAACCGATAGACCAAAAGTAAGGCAACCGGCCTTGCTCCACTTGCGAAACCACCAAATTGGATCTTATCGTTGATATCAGCGGGAGCATAACTCCCAGTACCATTAGCATCAAGCGTTAGATCTGCTACTTTAGTTGTATCTGTAGAATTTAACGGTATCCACAACTTATTTGTTTTATCCTGAACAAAGCCATACTGATCGTCATTTTTTACCTTGTTTAATTCGACCGTATAGGCATCACCTGTTTTTTCAAGATATGGTAATAAAGCTGGATCGATCCCATAGTTAAAGACTAAACCTGTACCGTCAGTCCAACTCCCCTTCTTACTTGCTTGATAAAAGACCACCAAGGCTCCGTTTTCGCCGATCGTTTTGTCATAGGAAATGACGTTATGGCTTCCGATAAACTTCGTATCATTTTTATTTTCACTGTACGTAGGAGTGACTTGCTTTTCACTCAAAGGATCATTAGGTCCGACAATGTAACCTTCATTGTTGGTTGCAAGTAAAGCAGTCCTACTTGAAGCATCATATACGTAAGCGTTATAGAGTAATGGGTTTTGCTCTACATCTGAGATCTTATTTAAGACATTTTCGACAGTATCATTTAACACGATCCGACCATTTTCAGCTAAATATGCATAGCCAACTACTGGTTCATTGAAAATATCTAATAGTGTTGCTTCCCAAATGTTAGTTTTATTGCCAGCATCATCTAAGACACGGGTAAAGTAGATCGTCTTATTCGTATCATCTCTTTGTGTCAATGAAACTTCAGAAACGCTATCTACTAAACGATTATCGAGTTGCAAACGGATCTTGTAATCTTTAGAAGTTACGATCGTACTACCAGTCCGGTGCTCAGCCATCGAAAATGGGATCGTGTTACTTTTAGCGACCTCATCTGTGATCATCCCTGGATTAGCTTGGAATGTCCAAAACTTTTTATTGTACGAGATCTGTGGTGTATAGATCCCATTATCGTTTGTCACTGCAGCATCCGCAGCAGCTGGCCATTGTGGATTTTTTGTTTCTGAAGTTGCTGTTTCTTCAGGTGCTGTTGTCTCAGCAGTTGTTGGTGCTACAGTTGTCTCAGATGCACTTCTAAAAGCAGAAGCTGTTTCCGTAGCTTGGGGTGCTGTAGAAGTTTCAGTCTTATTTTGATCTTGATCTGAGATTTTGGTCTCAGTAGCGGACTCATTTGAGTTCGTCTCTTCTGGGCTCTGTGTTTGCTTAGCATCTGAGGTCTCTTCTTTTTTGGCTTGTGTTTCTTGTGCTGTCACTTCAGGAGCAACTACCTCATTTTCACTAGCAGTAGCCACAGACGTTTCCTCTGAAGTCGCCTCATTCTTCTCAGAAGATGTTTCAGCTAAACTATCACCTACCACTTCAGTCGTTTGAGCTGTAGTTTCATCAGCCGAAACGACTTTTGTTCCCATATTGATCGCAAATGTCGTCCCAATAAGAACTGACGCTACCCCCACCGTAAATTTTTTGATCGCAAAGCGTTGGTGTTTGGGCTCCATTTTCTCAGCTTGTAATCTCTTATTGTTTTTCGAGAGCATCTTAATTAATACCTCCTACTGTATTTCTAATGTAAAAAAACACAAAATTAACACTTTGGTAAATATATAATATAATCTAAATCATTTTCAATACAAAAACAACCTTTTTTCTCATCTATATCTATATTATATTCTAATTTTATTGTTTTATCCAACATAAAAACGCTACAAAGTCTGGTTATAACTGCATCATTTATAGCCTGATAACCCTATGACTTTGTTTAGGCAAAAAATTATAATTTTAATCATATTTTTTTATAAAATCGGTTGATTTTCAGCGTTATATTGGCTAATTATTTTTAAGAACTACAATCACAGTATAACTTTTAAAATATAATAAAGATAATTAATAAAATTATCGTTTTTCAGCCTGAGTTTTATTCATTTACTCCAAAGATCAGTACCTATCTCTTAGCCCAATTAATAAAATTTAAATATATTTTTTGATGTATCTTTTTGTTACTCTGCTTTAACTGCCATTCACTCAAGCAAAATAAAAAACCTATACCTAGGAGCTAAAAAAACTCTAAATATAGGTCTATAAATCTATGCTAAATTAGCTATTTATCGCCGATCTGATAATTCGAGTTGATCGATCTGAGCACAAAAATCTGCATTACTCTTAGTTTGACGTAGGATCTTCAAGATCTGTTCAGTATCTTTCAAAATATCATCACTCATCACCCGCCGTAACTTCCAGATCGCTTCAAGTTCATCGTCAGAAAGTAATAGCTCTTCTTTACGTGTCCCGGATTTTTTGAGATCAACGGCAGGAAAGATCCGTCTTTCAGCTAATAAGCGACTCAATTGCAATTCTTGATTACCAGTCCCCTTAAACTCTTCAAAAATGATATCGTCCATCCGACTACCTGTATCAACTAAGGCTGTCGCTAAGATCGTCAAACTTCCACCTTCTTTGACATTTCGGGCTGCACCAAAGAATTTTTTGGGACGATATAAGGCTGTTGGATCTAACCCACCAGATAGCGTTTTTCCACTAGCAGGCTCCACTAAGTTATAAGCCCGTGCTAAGCGCGTCAACGAGTCTAACAAAATGATCACATCTTGTTTATCTTCGACCAAACGCATCGCTCTTTCTAAGACTAATTCAGAGATATGCACATGATTTTCTGGACGCTGATCAAAAGTTGAATAAACGACCTCACCAGTTGGATTGATCTTGGCCAAATATTCTTCTAAGTCAGTAACTTCTTCTGGGCGTTCATCGATCAATACAACTAACAGTTTAGCTTGCGGGTGATTTTTTGAGATCCCAGCAGCGATATCTTTTAAAAATGTCGTTTTCCCTGCTTTAGGTGGGGCTACGATCAAACCACGTTGGCCAAAACCGATCGGCGAAAAAAGATCGATCACTCGCGTCGACAACTTCTTTTGCTCATATTCCAAAAGCAAACGTCGATCAGGATATTTAGCCGTTAATGCTGGGAAATGCGGCCTGCCCTTTGCTTCTTCTGGACTTTTACCGTTGACAGAATCAATATAAAGCATCCCATAGCGATCATTAGCCACATTTTGCCGAGGAGGGCGAACTTTACCCACGACTTCATCGCCGTTCCGAAGCCCAAAACGTTTGATCTGCGAAGCTGAAACATAAATATCTTCTTTTGACTGACTGTAATTTAATGGGCGCAAAAAACCATACCCACCTTCATCATAAAAGATCTCCAAAACACCTTTCATCACAAAACTGGACTCTTCTGCTTGGGCACGAATGACGGCCAACGACAATTCTTTTTTGTTCATTTGGCTATAATATTTTATCTTATATTTCCGTGCGTATTCATATATTTCTTTTAAAGTCTTTTTTTGTAAGTCTTCTAAAGTTTGCATTTCTGACATGCGCTCGCCTCTATCGTAATTATTTTAAAAATCTAGTGTTTCACTCTCAGTTATAACTTTCAGATCCACATTTAACCCGCGGAATTTTTCAACGATCCGATCATAGCCACGTAAAATGTTATCTGCCTTGGTGATCGTTGTCGTACCCTCTGCCATTAAAGCCAAGCCTAACAACGATACACCGGCTCTGATCTCGCCAGCTTCTACCGTTGTACCGATCAAATTCTTAGCATGACCGATCGTGATCACACCATCTTGACTGGAGATCTTAGCTCCCATTTTTTGCATCTCAGGAATATGTTTAATTCTTTGCGGATAAAGAGTATCAATAATAGTTGAACTGCCCTTAGCTTTCATTAAAAGTGGAGTCAAAGGTTGTTGTAGATCGGTGGCTAAACCCGGGAAAGGTGCAGTTTTGACGCTAACTGGTGCTAAAAGATCACCCCCAGGAACATAGATCTTATCTTCATCGATCTCAAGGGTCACCCCCATTTCTTGCATCTTAGCAATAAATGGATCCAAATGCTCAGTGATCACATTTTTCACTAAGACCCCTTTGCCGTTGGCTGCTGCAAAGGACAAATATGTTCCCGCTTCGATCCGATCGGGAATGATCGTATGAATATTTTGCGCTTTTAAGCTATCAACACCTTGTACGCGGATCACATCCGTGCCAGCTCCACGGATCTTAGCTCCCATGTTATTTAAAAAGGTTGCTAGATCAACGATCTCTGGTTCACGGGCCACATTTTCCATGATCGTTGTCCCTTTAGCTTTGACTGCAGCTAATAAAACATTGATCGTTGCACCAACAGAAACTAGATCAAAGAAGATCCGTGCACCTTGTAAACCTTCTGGACCAGTCGTAATGTAAACCGTATCATCTTTTTCAACGACTTTTGCGCCTAAAGCTTTAAAGCCCTTGATGTGTTGATCGATCGGACGTGGCCCGATATTATCGCCCCCGGGAAATCCTACTACAGCCTTACCGAATTTTCCAAGCAAAGCGCCCATAAAATAATAAGAAGCTCGCAAACTACGAATAGCTCCACCGGGTAGTGGAGTGGATTCGATCGTTGTTGGATCAACGGTAAGTTTTCCTCGGTTATAAAATGATTTTACGTTCATTGATTTTAAAATCAACATTAAGTTATGCACATCTAAAATATCAGGAACCGAATCAAATTCAACAGGTGTATCAGCTAAAATGGAAGCTGGAATAAGAGCTACAGTACTATTTTTGGCTCCGCCGATCGTCACTTCCCCTGACAATTTTTGCGAACCCTTGACAATCATTTTTTTCATTTTGTTAAATTCCTCACTAAATCAATTAAATAAATATATATCTTTTCGAATCATCATCAAATAGTCTGCGCAGATCATTAAATAGTAAACAATGCGCCATATTGAATTTTACAGGATAAAAGCTAAGGTTTCAATGTAAATTAGTGCTTTATCAGGGAATATCTTAGTTAATTTTTTAAATCACACTAAAACAGCATTACAATTTAAAAAAATATTTCAAATTGCAATGCTAAAAATCAAGGAACCTGATCAATGCATATTCAAACATCCATAGTATTAATTATAGAAATTTAAGCTAGCGCACAAAAAAAGCACCTCAAATCGAAGTGCTTTTAAATGCGCTATTTTCCAGCAGCCGCCGTTACGAAAGCTGCAAATAAACCTTCTGGACGTTGTGGACGTGACAAGAATTCTGGGTGGTATTGCGCAGCCACGAAGAATTTGTTTTCAGGAATTTCCACAACTTCAACTAAATGGTTGTTTGGTGAAGTACCAGCAAAGACTAAACCTTTTTGCGCCATGATCTCACGGTATTGGTTGTTAAATTCATAGCGATGACGGTGACGTTGTTGGATCACATCTTGGTCACCGTAAGCTTTTGCTGTCTTTGTTCCAGGTTTTAATTTACATGGATAAATGCCTAGACGTTGTGTACCACCCATCTCTTGAACTTCAGCTTGATCAGCCATCAGATCGATGATCTTATTCTTAGCATTAGGGTCAACTTCAGCCGTATTGCTATCTTCAAGCCCACACACATCGCGGGCAAATTCAATACATGCCATTTGCATACCTAAGCAGATACCTAAGAATGGTACGTCATTTTCACGCGCATAGCGGATCGATTGGATCATCCCTTCAAGACCACGGTCACCAAAACCACCTGGCACGATGATCCCATCATAGCCACCTAATTGTTCAGCCACATTTTCAGCAGTCAATTTTTCGGAATCAAAGTAATCGATCTTGATCTTAGAATCGATCGCATAACCTGCATGACGCAAGGCTTCGTTAACTGAGATATATGCATCAGGTAATTGAACGTACTTACCAACTAAAGCGATCTTAACTTCACCATCTAAGTTACGTACCTTATCAGCTAATTTGCTCCAGTCAGTCATATCAGCTTCTGGTGTTTCAAGATGCAACTTCTTACATACGATGTCATCCATGTGTTGTGCTTGTAAGTTCAATGGGATCTGATAAAGTGTATCCACGTCCATTGATTCGATCACAGCTTCTGGTTCAACGTCACAGAAATTAGCGATCTTATCACGCATACTTTGAGAAATTGGTTTTTCTGTCCGAACGACCAAAATATTTGGTTGGATGCCTAAACCACGTAATTCCTTTACACTGTGTTGGGTCGGCTTTGTCTTCATTTCGCCAGCTGCGTTCAAGTATGGTACTAAAGTCGTGTGGATGTAAACAACATTTTCACTACCGACTTCAGACTTCATTTGCCGCAAAGCTTCAAGGAATGGAAGTGATTCGATATCGCCTACTGTACCTCCGACCTCTGTAATAACAACATCTGCATCAGTGATCGTGCCAGCACGCATGATCTTTTCTTTGATCATATTTGTAATGTGTGGGATAACTTGGACTGTTGCGCCTAAGTAATCACCACGGCGTTCTTTTTTCAAAACTTCTGAGTAGATCTTACCAGTTGTAACGTTTGAGTATTTGTTCAAATTGATATCAATGAAGCGTTCATAGTGACCGAGATCCAAATCAGTCTCTGTACCATCATCGGTCACGAAAACTTCACCGTGTTGATATGGGCTCATCGTCCCTGGGTCAACGTTGATGTATGGATCGAATTTTTGGATCGTAACTTTTAATCCGCGGTTTTTCAATAAACGGCCTAGTGAAGCGGCAACAATACCTTTGCCTAGAGATGAAACAACGCCGCCCGTAACAAAAATATACTTGGTCATTATTAAATGCTCCTTTAATTTAATTTATCAGGGTAGAACTAACAAAAATAACAAGCTCCCTATTCATCTCTTAGAATAGGGAGCTTGCCTTGCCGTACGTCTGACTTCACCTATAAGTGAAGCGCCCATATTGAATTTTACATAAAACACTGCTTGACGTCAAGCATAAAATTATTGATCTTCTAAATCAGCATCTGACAATTCAGTCAACTGACCTTCGATACCATCTGGAAGATCATCTTCTTCATCTTCTGGATCGTCGATATCGCTTAGATCTTCACTATAAGCTTTCAATTCGCGCTCTTCATCATCATCGTCTTCATCATCATAATCATCATCTAGATCAACATCTTCTGGATCATCATCATTGTAATCGATCACGTCATCATCGTCAGTTGCATCAGCCAAGAAAGCATTGACCTTTTTACGCTTCTTGCGTGGCCGAGTTTCTTCTTCTTCGTCTTCAGAGTGAACGAGGGCTTCGTCGATCGATTCAAATGGATACCATGAGCGTAAGCCCCAAAGATTATCCCCTAAAGAGATGAAGCTACCATCAACATTTAAATCTGTATAAAATTGCGCTAAACGATCACGGATCTCTTGGTCGCTCTTACCAAGATATTCTTGAATTGCGTTTGTTAAGTCAGCAAAGGCCATCACATCACCTTTTTGACTTAAAATTGCGTGTGCAACTTCGACCATTGATAATTCATTGCGGTTAGCATCTTTGAATTTTTCTAGCTCCAAACTGGTACACGTCCTTTCCACAGTTTACTCTTCATCTTACAATATTAAGCTTTGAATTGCAATTCTAATTTATATTCTCCCAATAATTCTTCACCCGAATATAAAAGATATTCCACCTTTAACTCACTGCTAGTTTCAGTGAGCGGTTCATATTTGTAAGTCGTGCACTTGGCCACCAAGGAAATGATCCCATAAGCGGTCTTATACTTAGCATTGGTTTGCTGACCTTCAACCAAATTTAACTGCAAAGCTAATTGCCCTTGGCGTCTAGTCAGTAATAATTCAGCTGGCTTGATCTTTAAGATCGTTTGGGCGCCAGCTTTAGCCTCGGTATACCGTAAATATATAGTTTCTCCTTTACACGTCAATTCACCCTGTTCGAGCAATTCAAATTTTTCGATCTCACCCGCCTGAGTTTGAACCGTTTTTAATTTTATTTCCACTGGTACTTGCATTGTCAAAACGCTCTACCCCATTTCTAAACATGTACAATTGATCACTCAACGTATATACTTATTATAACAATAATTATTACGAAGGGGGCTTTAAAATCACAACTCGCTATACCTCAAAAATGTTACCTTTAGAAAAGGTCTTGCGTGATCCGATCCATGACTATATCTATATCAAACATCAAGTTATTCTCGATCTGATCAATACCCGCGAATTCCAACGCTTGCGGCGGATCAAGCAACTGGGAACGACTAATTACACTTTTCATAGTGCGGAGCATTCTCGTTTTACACACTCGGTCGGCGTTTATGAGATCACTCGGCGGATCTGTGATCTATTTGCACGAAACTATGCCACTAAAACACAAGGTGATGGTGGTTGGGATGATAATGAGCGCTTAGTAGCCTTATGTGCTGCCCTTTTGCATGATGTTGGACACGGGGCCTACTCCCATACATTTGAGCATATTTTTGAAACCGATCATGAAGAAATGACTCGTACGATCATCACATCAGAAGATACCCAGATCAATGCAGTTTTAAAGCAAGTCGCGCCTGACTTTCCAAAAAAAGTTGCTAGCGTGATCGCTAAGACTTACCCTAACCTCCAAGTCGTCCAAATGATCTCTAGCCAGATCGACGCTGATCGGATGGATTATCTTTTACGCGATTCGTATTTCACTGGGGCTAACTATGGAACCTTTGATCTGACCCGGATCTTACGTGTCATGCGTCCAAGTAAAAATGGGATCGTCTTTGAATACAGTGGGATGCATGCGGTCGAAGATTATATCATCAGTCGGCTTCAAATGTATCAACAAGTCTATTTCCATCCCGTTTCACGCTCGATGGAAGTTATTTTAGGCCACTTGCTAAAGCGCGCTAAAGACCTCTATTTAGCTGGTAAATTACCTCAAGATTTTGCCGCCGAGCTGCTACGGCCTTTTTTTGAAAAAAATTTCACACTCGCAAATTACTTGCGCCTTGACGATGGGATCTTAAATACTTGCTTTGAAAACTGGCGAACTGCCAAAGATCCGATCTTAAGTGACTTAGCCCAACGCTTCTTAGATCGCCAACCTTTAAAATCAGTACGCGTCACAGAAAAGCAAACTGCGCTGTTACCAAAGTTGGCCGCATTAGTGACTAATTCTGGCTATGATGCCAATTACTACACTGCAACTAATGATAGTTTCAACTTACCCTATGCGCTTTATGATTCTAAAGCCAAGATCAATTTGATCCAACCAAATGGTGAACTAGAAGAACTATCCGAGGTCTCGCCGCTAGTCAAGGCTGTGACTGATAAAGAACTAGGAGACGAGCGCTTCTTCTTTCCTAAACAAATGTTAGGTACACCTGAAGAGCAACAAGAGATCTTTCAACCTTACTATCAAGAATTTTTGCAACACATCAAAAATGATCGGCTCATCTAAAGAGGCTAAAAAAATGGATGTTTTTTATGCTCAAAGTCGTATTTCTCTTACCTCTTTTTAGTAGCAAGGCATTGTGATCTAATTTGGAATTAATGATATATAAAAACGGTCATAAATGGCTTTTTGATATGATCCCCTTAGAGTAGACACAGAAATAATAAAATTCTGTGATTCTATTC
>OFGA01000910.1_pt1 | contig 22245 bp, 14 predicted proteins | sample 1521471 | NCBI WGS metagenome assembly OFGA01 (sample SAMEA3504086, study PRJEB24116) | mouse gut metagenome | biome: mouse gut; feature: mouse-associated habitat; material: faeces | place: Denmark | collected 2011
AAGCAGCAGCCCCGGCAAAGCCTGCATCACTGAAGCTGGCATCGAAGAAAAAAGGACAGATACAGGCCGGTTTCCAGAACGTGAACGGTGCGGCAGGATACCAGCTGGATTATTCCGTGAATAAGAACTTCACGTCTGCAAAGACAAAAGAAGCCAAAGCTTCTGCAAAGACAAAAACCCTGACCGGGCTGAAAGCCGGAAAGAAATACTATGTCCGGGTGCGGGCATACAGCCTGGATTCCATGGGAAACCGGATTTACGGGGCGTATAGTATGGTAAAAAGTATTGAGGCAAAAGCCTGACCTTTTATTTAGGTAAAAAAGGAGAAAACATGGAGGGAAAGAGATTTTTAGCAGTCATCTTGTGCATATGTATGTGTTTGCCAGGTAATATATGGAGAATGCCGTTACAAGTATGTGCAGCGGATGAACAAAATAATACGTCTGGAACATGTGGAGAAAATGCAACATGGACTTTTGATGAAAGTACAGGGACATTGACATTTGACGGTGAAGGAGCTGTTGATAACCGCAAGGAATGGCAGGAGTTCCATGACCAGATAAAAATTATTTATATTGGATATGGAATTACCAGTTTAGATATTAAACTGCATGGTTCTCCAAATATAAATACATCTTTGAAGAACTTGGAGCAGTTTGAAGTAGAAAGCGGAAACAATAATTTTAGTACAATAGATGGGGTTTTATTTAATAATGATAAAACAGAACTCATTTATTATCCTGCGGCAAGAGTAGGATTCTATACAATACCTGATGGAACAATCAAAATTGGTGATAAAGCATTTGGAAACTGCCGCCAGTTAGTGGCTGTAAATATCCCAGATAGTGTAGAAGTTATCGGAAAGGAAGCATTTTATCCATGCATGAATCTTGCAGATGTCCAAATTGGCAAAGGTGTCAGGCAAATTGAAATGCAGGCATTTTCCACTTGTACAAGCCTGTCATCTATAGTAATACCAGAAAATGTTGAAAGTATAGGATGGAGAGCATTTGAAGACTGTGGCAGTGTGGAGAGTCTGAAAGGATTGCAGTCAGTTACTATATTAGGTAAAGATACGAAAATGATTACGAAAGATGGCTCAGATAGTTCAGATGGTGATGTATATTATGCAGAAACGTTTGCAGGATGTACAGGATTAAAAGAAGTGACGCTTGCCTGTAATGTTGGGGCATTTGCATTTAGTGATTGTAAAGCTCTAACAGATGTTATAATTACTGATGGGGCAACTCAGATAGGGTATGCGGCTTTTGAAGGATGTAATAACATAGAATATGTTCAGTTACCGGAAAGTTTAAAAAAAATAGGCAATGATGCGTTTGCATCGGATAAGATTACGGATTTTTACATACCTGCTAATTTAGAAGATATGCAAGGTGCAGCAGTGCGTAATTGCAATAATTTAACAAGATTTATTATTGATGAGAAAAACAATAATTTTGTGTTAAAAGACGATGTTTTATTTGATTCATCATTTACTACACTTATAAAATATCCACAGAAAAAAAAGAATGTATCAGATTACGAGGTTCCAGCCGAAATAAATAAGATTAGCAATGGAGCTTTTTATGGATGTGATGCATTAACGAAAATAATACTTCCAAAAGGTATTAAAATTATAGAAAAATATGCATTTGCGAAGTGTTCTTCATTAGAGTATGTAGTAATACCTGAAGGAGTACAAACTTTGCGGGGACCAATGTTTTGCTATAGTAATTCAATGAAATATATTGCGATTCCACAAAGCGTTACGGATATTGGCAGTAGTAAGCAGTCAAATCATATGCTGGAGTTGGTTGACTTTGATTTGGATGTATATTGCTATTCTACAGACTATTTTTCTGATTATGAAGAATATATACGTTTGGATAATGGCGTGAAAGTTACCTATGATGCAAATGGCGGCAGTTGTGATATTGCAGAACAAATTGTATATCCGACAAAACTTTATGAAAATATGCCAGTGCCAGTACGAAAGGGATATGTTTTTTTGGGCTGGTATACGAAAAAAGATGGTGGCAGAAAGATTACGGATTCGTCGATAGCAGACCGGATTGCTGACCATACCTTATATGCTCATTGGGAAGGAGGCACGGATATAGACGCGGATTATAAAATTGGTATAGTATCGGATTATGACCAGGCCGGAAAGACCGTCCGCATTTCTGGACAGATATATGCAGCTGCGGACAGCCTGGACTACAGCAGCCTGGGCGCACTGGTATCTTCGAAGGAACGCGTAATTGCATCATTCCAGAATGGAAAGGTCACGAAAATTGAGAGCCTCGGACAGGTGTTCCGCTGCAAAGCTACCGTCCGTGAAAACAGCAAGCCGCCAATCACACTGCAAAACAGCGGATATGTGCAGGAAACACAGGATATCCTGGTGCGGTTAGAAATGGTGAGTGATTATCCAGATTCCGCTTTTCAGGGAGTGGAAGATATCGGGCTGCCAGTAAGTGAAATGACCGTTTCTGTGAAAGGGGAAGGCTTCTGCATCTGCCGCATGGATGCTGACAGGGATGAAACGACAGTCAGCCTGAAAGAAGCAGTAAACCGCACCCTGTCTCCAGGCAGCGTGGCAGAATATCAATATGTGGTATATGCACGCAAAGGCTTTGTTTATACCGAAAAAGAACTGCCGTATGAAATAGCGGTAAGCGCAGAGACAGAAAATGGAACGGCAGATGGCCGCATCACACTGCATGCACTGTTTGAAAATACGAAACAGGATATCAACACGGCAGATGCAAAGCAGGAACTGGAGCGCTTAAAATCTGGCGACCCGTTTTCATTGGAAAAAGATTTTCAGAACTATCTGTCACAGGAACAGATGGACATCATGGAGAGTTATCTCTATACATGGCTTGCAGAAGCCAGTTATGCATATCAGTATTCTGGCAGCAGCGGCATCAAAGAGCGCATTATGAAAAAATCCGGCATCGACCCGCAGGGGGATTTTGCATCCGGCATAGAACAGGCGATTACACATGTATGTGTGGAAACAAAGTTTGGAATAAAGACGTTTGAAATCACGATTGATATTGGAAAACCGGATGGCAGCAGGAATCTGTACCCTGTATACGGGGCTATGCATTATGAAGTTCTGGAAAAAGGCGGGATTCCATCGGATGTGCCAAAAAGCGGCCAGATTGGCAGTAATTCTTATGCGGATATGGGGCCGTTTGCAGAAAGCGTGAAACAGGCTTCTGAGGATTCCCTGCACAGTACGTGGCAGTGGCAGCAGATGGAAGATGAAAAAGCAGCTGGAGTTCTCATAGACAGGACTGTGTCAGAAATCGTGGGAAATAAAAACGGGTCATTTTCCGAAGGAACGTTTACGATATATGCACAGCCGCTGTTTACATACAGTAAGATTGTAAAAGTTTCCTGTCCGGTAGATGTATATATATACAGCATGGATGGAAAGGAAGCTGGTTCGATTGTAAATAACAGACCGAGTGGCGGAAGCAATAACGTCTGGTTCGATGTAAATGGGGACACCAAGACTGCTTACCTTTCAGGAGATGATTATTATGTAAATCTGCGCGGTACAGGCAGCGGAACAATGAAATACCAGGTAGAGGAAATCGCAAACAAAGAAGTATGCCGTACTGTTCAGTTTCTGGAAATTCAGCTGAAAGAGGATTTGGAATATGAGGGATATGTATTCCGCCCGCTGAACATTGACCGCGATATGTATGCACTGCGTACAAGCGCTGGCCAGGAGTTGATTTATCCGGATAAAGATTCTTATGAAGCCAGCTTTAAACAAATACAGCAGCTGTCGTTAAGCCAGAAAAATTCGGCACTGGAATCATCCAGGACAGTACAGTTAAGCGCCAGCCATCTGCCGCTGGATGCCAGCAATCCGAACCTGCGCTGGACGACGGATAATGAGTCTGTTGCAAAGGTCGATGAAAACGGACTGGTCACGGCAGTCGGCAAAGGGAAGGCTATGGTTACGGTATCAACAAAGGACGGAAGCTTTCTGAAACAGTTCTGCGTTATAGATGTTTCGGCAAAGAGCAGCAGTTCCGGCGGCAGTTCTTCGGGCGGCTCCGGCGGCAGTTCCTGGGGCGGTTCTGGTGCGCCTGTGGAACAGGTACCAAAGCCTTCTGGCGTAAAGGTGCATTATGTGCTCCAGTTTGACTTAAACGGCGGCACGAAAACCAGCCGCAAAACGATGACGCTGTTATCCGGCGATATTCCAGGCATTATGCCAAAGGCCCAGCGCAAAGATTATACATTCAGCGGATGGTATACAAAGCAGCAGGGCGGCGAGAAAATAAATGGCGACAAGCCGCTGGATGCAGCCGCAACACTGTATGCCCGGTGGGCAAAAGCAGCAGCCCCGGCAAAGCCTGCATCACTGAAGCTGGCATCGAAGAAAAAAGGACAGATACAGGCCGGTTTCCAGAACGTGAACGGTGCGGCAGGATACCAGCTGGATTATTCCGTGAATAAGAACTTCACGTCTGCAAAGACAAAAGAAGCCAAAGCTTCTGCAAAGACAAAAACCCTGACCGGGCTGAAAGCCGGAAAGAAATACTATGTCCGGGTGCGGGCGTACAGCCTGGATTCCATGGGAAACCGGATTTACGGGCCATACAGTACAGTAAAAAGCGTGACGGTGAAAAAATAACATACAAAACAATTGCATGGGAAGGAGAAGCATTATGAGCAGAAAAAAATTTTTTGCAGCAGGGCTGTTTTGCAGCCTGCTGCTGGCAGGAATGGCACAGGCAGACACAGTCTATGCAGCAGCTCCGACGCTGTCTGCATCGGCAGACACAGGAAGCGTGTCAGAAGGGGACTATGTCAATATTGATGTGGAGCTTGGCAACAATCCGGACATCAGTACGCTGGGCGCTGCATTAAATTATGACAGTGATGTATTAAAGTACGACAGCAGTACCTGGAACAGTTCTTTTTCCGGGAGCGACATGCAGATGGCATCCGATACAGGCAGTGAGGTAAACCTGTCCGTTGTCTGCGATGAAAGCTATGCACAGGACGGTACGGTTGTGAGCGTGCGGTTTCAGGCACTGCAGGATGCGGAATCGATTCCGGTATCACTGTCTCTGCGGGATATGGCAGATGCCAGCCTGACGGAGGTGTCCGATGTTACGGTAGCCAGTTCCGTGCGGGCACCGGAAACCGGCAAAGCTCCAGAATCAGGAGATGAACAAGTGCCGGAAAATACCCCGGATGATACGGATATGGTAGATTTGGATAATCTTGGAGAAACAGCGGATGTCAGCCTTGTGGATGAAACAGCCGATTCCCAGGGAGAATCTGAGACAGCTGTATCAAATACTGCTGGCAGCACGGGGAGTGAATCCGGTGTTTCTGGAAGTATGGCACAGGGGACAGCATCTGCAGGAAGCAGCCCGAAAGCAGCAGCTGTACAGTCTTCCAGGCCGGATTCGAATTATAAGACCGGAATCGGGCTGGGCAGCGATGCACTGCTGATTGGCGCAGCCGCATTCGGCATACTGGCGCTCGTGCTGGCGCTCAGAAGGCGCAAAGGCGAAGAATAATGCCAGACAGGCAGCAGCGGAAGGGGACAGAAAAATGAATCATATCATGAAAACATCAGAAAAAGGAAGAATGATGGAATACCGAAAAAAACCGGCAGAAATGAAAATACGAAAATATATAAAGAAAGCGGCAGCAGCAGTATGCTGCCTGTGCATCTTTGCCAGTGCAGTTCCCCAAAAGGCGTATGCCACAGGAAGCGGCTGGGATATTGAACATACGCTGGATAAGGAAGAATGCAGTCAGGGGGACACGCTGCTGTTATCGGTCACGTTAAAAGGCAGCAGTACGTCCAAAGAGCAGGAAATTTCCACTTTAAGCGGTGTATTCGAATACGATACGAGCCTGTTCCAGGTGGAAAAAGCGGACATTCTTCCAGCTGAAAAAAGTGCCGTGAAGGAAAGTACATTTGATGAAACAGAAGGAAAATTTACGATTCAGTATGCTTCCAGCATAAAAGCAAAAGATGCCAGTGCCCTGTTTCAGATAAAGCTTCACGTTGCAGAAGATGCAGAAGCCGGAAAAACAACAGTCTGCGTGACGAACCTGGAGTGGAGCGCTGCAGACGGGAAACAGAAGGAAGTAATCGAACACCGCGTGCCGGCATACCTGACAATCCGGGAAGCAGAAAAGATTACGCCAGGCGATGTAAATGGAGATGGCAAAACAGACCTGACCGATGCCAGGCTTGTGATGCAGCATTATAACGGCGCAAAAACGCTGCAGGGCGCACAGCTGAAAAGCGCGGATGCAAACGGGGATGGGAAAGTAAACCTGACCGATGTGAAGATGATAATCCAGTTTTATAATGGAGAGATTGAAGAATTTTAGATGTTGACGGGCACAGCCAAAAGAGACCTAAAGTGATGTAAAACCAGAAACGGTATGGCAATACTATCTGGCTGTGCATTTTTGTCGCAGTACAAGGAAAAACAATCAATCTGTTTTGCAGCCAATCAATGTAAAAGTATAGGGATGTCAATCTGAAAGGAGATATCAGGCAGGATGAAGAAAAGAAGACAGAGAAATAGAATTTTTGCAGTGTTTTTCTGCACAGTGCTTGCATGCCCTGCATGGCCAGCACGGGCAGAAAGCATTGGGAATGTACAGTCTGGGTATCAGGTAATACATGATACAGTGCAACAGCCTGCAGCGTTAGAAGAAATGACAGCGTCTGAGAATTCAGGAGGAACACAGAACTGGGAAAGCGGCATGGGCAGCATACCGAAGGATTATGAAAACAGGATAACATCATTTATCCCATCTGTGAAAGGGGCATGCCGCACTTCTTTCATCTGTCAGCTGTCAGCTGGCGGTTATCAGACAGCAATTTATGAGAATGGAAAAATATATGTTCAAGATTATGACAGTTCTTTTCAGGCATCCAGGTCTTGTGTGCTGGATTTAGAGCTTCCAATCTGGGGAGGTATTTTTCTTGGAAAGGAACATAATTATGTGGTTTGCGGAAAGGGATATTCTTCATCAGAAGATAAAGGAGGAGAGGTCTTCCGTATTATAAAATATGATAAAGATTTTAATCGTCTGGGAAGCAAATCGCTGAATGGAGAAGAAACGTTTACCTCGGTTCCATTTGAAAGCGGAAATGTTTCTATTGATGAGAATGGTGAAATCCTGACGGTCTATACGAGCAGGCTGCGTCTGGATGGACATCAGTCGAATATATCAGTCCAGATTCGTACAGAAAATATGGAACTTTTGAGTACAGATGGAATGGGAGAATTTCCATCCATGCATGTAAGCCATTCATTCCGTCAGATTGTCAGTCATGATGAAGGGGGAGCTGTTTATGCAGATGTCAGTGATGGCAGTCCGAAACGTTCGGTGTTTGTGCAAGGGAGTGGCCTGAAAAAATCAGTTATGGATATTGCGGGACAGGATGGAAACAATCTGACAAATGCGGAATTGTCTGGACTGGCAGTAACAGATACGGGTTATCTGATAGCGGGATCTTATTTAAAATATGATGAAAATAATGTTTTTCTTGCTTATTTGGATAAAGCAACTGGATATGCAGAGAAGACGTGGCTGACAGATTCAACAGCTTTTCAGCCAAAATATGTGTGTTATCCAAGGATAGCAGAAGCCGGGGCAGGCAGATATGCAGTGATGTGGAGCAGATTTGCATCGGGCAGCTGTTTGACAGATTATGTAATTGTGGATGGGTCTGGCAGTATTATCAGCGGATTAAAGAGTGTGAATGCAGATATTACAGACTGTGAACCGATTTTTGCAGATGGAAAGATAGTATGGCTTTCAATAAAAAATGGAAAGCAAGCATTTAACCAGATTTCTGATTTATCAGAGGGCGGGAGCTTTGAATGTGGAGCAGAGATTGTCCAGCCTGAGAATCCATGGGATGGACAGGCAGATACAAGCTGGTATCAGGAAGCTGAAACCGAATTTTCAATTAACACGCCACAACAGCTGGCAGGACTGGCACAGCTTGTAAATCAGGGAAATACGTTCGCAGGAAAAAAAGTCAGTCTGGAAAATGATATTTTTCTAAATGATAATACTTATCAGAATATCTGGACTCCAATTGGTATCTGTAAAAGGGGAGAAACTTCGGATAACGTATTCGAAGGTGTCTTTGATGGAAAAAAACATTCTGTTTACAATATGCTCACAGATGATTCCATGGACGGAGGATTGTTTGGCTGTATTGGAAAAGCTGGACTTGTAAAAAGTGTAGATATATCCCAGGGATATCTTTATTCTGGGGGATGTATTGCAAATGTAAATAAGGGAATTATTGCTTTTTGCAACAATTATTCCAGTACAGGAATAAACAGAAGCTCGAATCTGGGTGAGGGCGGAATCTGCAACGAGAACCAGAACTTGATTTATGGGTGTAAAAATTACGGGGAGGTATGGGGCAGCAGTCCGGGTGGCATTGCAGGCATGAACGCACCAGATACAGCAGCAACAATAAGCCAGTGCAGCAACTATGGTCTGGTGCGTGGCAACGGTGATGCAGCTGGAATTGTAAATTATAATTATACATGGGTTACGAATTGTTATAATCTGGGAGCGGTTGCAGATACCTATGACGGGGTGAACCGGGCAAGGTCGCTTTCAGGGATTGCTTACCGCAGCCGGGAAGGGCACATTGAAAACTGCTACTCGGCTGGCATTTATTCCTATAGCATAGCAGAAGGGGAATTGCGCGTGCTCAGGCCAATCTGTACGGAATCTGATAGTGAAAGTGTAGCAAACTGTTATGTATTGGAGTCAGGGTATTTTGCAAGTGCAGAAAATACCGTCTCTGAAGACGAGATAAAAAGTCCGGGATTTATTGAAAAAATAGACCGTCAGAATCATTCCGTGCTTTCGGTATGGCGGCAGGATGCTGGTTTTATTAATAATGGTTTTCCAGTAACTGTGGCAGATATCAGCTGTGAAAAAGGAGAATGCAAGATACAGCCGGAAGCGTGGATTTTAAATGGAAAAAAGGAAATAGAGGCAGTTTTGGAGAAAGGAACCTATGAGCTTTCTTTTGAATGCTATTATAACGAATCTGAACCGGAAGTAACAGTGAAAGATTCTGTAATTGCATCTGTAGAGAAAAAAGGCAGCGGATGGGTTTTTCAGCTGCATCAGGCAGGAAAAACACAGGTACAGGTCCACTTTGAGGAAACGGAACATAACAGCAGTGCAGATTATGTATTTACACTTTGCGTAGAATCAAATGGCAGTACGGATTCTGTGAAAATTGAAAAAATAACATTAAGTGTATCAGATGCTTCGCTGAATGAGGGTAAAACCTTGCAGCTTGTTGCTGAGATTTTTCCAGCTGATGCAGCAAATAAGAACCTGAAATGGACTTCGGATAATGAAAACGTAGCTTCTGTCCGTGATGGGACAGTTTATGCGTCTGGAATCGGGAAAGCGGTAATTACGGCAGAAAGCCAGGATGGGAGTGGAGTCAGGGCATCCTGTGCCGTGAATGTTACAAAAAAGCCAGAAGAAAATCTGCCAGATAATAATCCAGGTGAAAATGAAGGCGGTGATAATACAGAACCAGGAGATAATATAACACCGGACAAACCGTCTGATGGCAGCCAGGGCGGAAATAAGCCAGGAAACAACCCATCTGGCGGTAACCAGGATGGAAATAATACAGGTTCATCGGGCGGGAATGCACCAGGCGGGATTACGCCAGGGGGTTCATCAGGCGGGAATGCACCAGGCGGGATTATGCCGGGTGGGAATCCATCTGGCAGTACTCAGGGCAATATACCTGGAAATACTGGACAGCCTGCGATTCAGCAAGATGACCCGATAAAAATAGAACTGTTGTATTATGTTGTTGAATTTAATGCCAATGCAGGAACCAGACTGAGCCGTAAGACAATGACACTGCTGAACAATGACAGCTTTGGTATCTTGCCGAAGGTACAGCGTGAAAATTATATTTTTAATGGCTGGTACACACAGAAAAGCGGGGGAACAAAAGTTAACAGTGCCACAGTTTTAAATGCTGGAACAACTTTGTATGCGCAGTGGTCAAAAGCGGTGAAACCATCGAAAGGGAAGGTGATATCCCTTAAATTTTCAAAAACAGGACAGCTTGTGATGAACTTCCAGAAGATGCCAGGGGCAAAAGGGTATGAAACAGCATATTCTGTGAATAAGAAATTTCCGGTTTCTTCTACGAAAAAAAAGGTTTCATCTGGCACAAAGCAGATATTGGATAAATTAAAGTCCGGTAAAACATACTACGTGAAAGTGCGGGCTTTTCAGATTGATTCTGCAGGTAAAAAAGTCTATGGAGCTTACAGTGCCGTAAAAAGTATTCAGGTGAAATAGACAGTGATACAGTAAGAACTGCTTTCTGTATTTATGATGATTTCGATGGCTTGATGAATTTAATATGGTGATAACTTTACAGAAAAAGAATCCAAAATCCTGTTGTAAGCCCGTTCCATTTTTTGTATAATAATGAACAGAAACCTTATCAGAAAACCTTGTCAGAAAGAAGGCAGAATATGGCATTAGAATGGACAGCAGAACAGCAGGCGCTTCTTTGCATCAAAAAAATAATTGCCAGGGCCTGGCGCATGAACAGGCAGCAGCTGCGTTCCTGCTGTGCGGGCCTTCGCAGAAAACAGGCGCAGCTGCTGCCCGGGCGGATAGGCAGTGCATTTTTAGACAAGCTGGAACAGTTATCCGCCAGGGAAGCAGAAGAAGGGGCAAAAGACTGGCCCAATCTGATGAACGATACCAGCCAGCTGTTAAACCTGATTCGCAGGAACCAGCATCTGAGCCGGAAAGAATGGCTCGCGGTTCTGCCGAAGCTGGAAGCACAAAAGGGCAGGTATTTTAAATCAGAGCTTGGCGCGGCATTTGTGACAGCGCTGAAAGAAAAGCTGGGCATAGCAGTGCCGGCTTTGCCGGAAGCTGCGGCACCGGTGCAGGAAGCCGGAAAAAATGCTGCTTTGGGAAATTCCGGTGCCGGAAAAGTGCTGCGTTCCGGCGCAGACAGCAAAGCAGAGCTGGAACATCTGGCCGCATGGCTGATGCAGGACGCAGACGGCAGGCAGAAAAACCATTCCAGCGGACAGAAAACAGGCATCCATGCATTCCGGAATTTTCGAAATAATGCAGGGCAGCCAGGCAGCAGGCACAGGCACGGTAACAATACAAGCCGCCTCACCCTGCTCCCGGAACGGCTGCAGTCCGCTGCAGTCCCGGTATTCGCCTGTCTGTCCGTATGCTTTCTGTCCGTCTGGCTGTATGGACAGGCTGCAAGAAACCATACGGCATGGAGCGCGCAGCAGATGAAGGTATCGGCTTCCCGGAAAGCAGGCGGCACGGCGCAAGAAAATCCACAGGCCAGTCCGGCAGATGCAAATCAGGCAGGAAGCCAGTCCGGGGAAGGGCTGCCCGCGGATAACGCACAGGGCAGCGGTGGCCCGCAGTCTGGCTTATCGGTTGAAAAGACGCTGGCAAAGGATGACCTGCAGGCAGATTCCAAAACGGAAAAACAGGAATCTGGCAAAACAGCTCGCAAAAAGCGTCCGAAGATACTGGAACAGTACCAGGAAATGGCCGAAGAATACCCGGGGCTGTACGGATGGCTTCAGATTCCGGGTACGCAGATTGACCTGCCAGTCATGCAGCCGTATAAGGAAAACGAATATTACCTGGACCATGATTTTACCGGGGCGGATTCGGCGGAAGGGGCACTGTTTGCAGACCCGGAAAACAGCCGCTTTCCGCAGGACGGCAATACGATTATTTATGGCCACAATATGAAAAACGGACATATGTTCGGGCTGCTGAATCTGTTTGAGGATGCAGCGTATTTTAAGACGCATAAAGAAATCCTTTTTGATACTATTTATGAAACCGGCGTTTATGAAGCGGTTGCTGTTATCAAAACAAGGATTTTAAATGAAAATGAGCAGGGCTTCCGGTATTATCAGTTTTTCCAGTATGAAAACGAGGATGAGTTTCAGGAATGTGCAGATTTTGTGGAGCGAAACCGCATGTTTGCAACCGGCAGTTCTTTGCAGTACGGGGATAAAATACTGATGCTGTCGACCTGTGAGTATTCTCAGGAAAACGGGCGGCTTCTGATTGTTGCCAGAAAAACAGGATGATAAACAGGGGCTGTGGCACGAAACAAAACAGACAAACGAACGAGATCGGGTATTGTTTTGCTTCGTGCCACAGCCTGTTTTATGCAGATTTCCTATGTCCGGATAAACTGGCTGTCTGATTCCGGTATTCCGCCTTCATCCGAAAGACACCGTTCCACCCGCATATGCAGATTGTATTTTACCCGCAGCTGTGTGATTTTTTCCATCATCGGTGATGCATGATGCGCATCAATCGCGTGCTGGTCTGTCCAGCTGTCGATAAGAAGTACGGTTTGCGGGTCTGATATCGGAAAGAAATATTCGTATTTGAGATTTCCGGCTTCCCGGCGGATTTCGGCAGCGGTTCCGCTGTTTTCCATTTCTTCTGCAAACCGGCGTGCTGCTCCGTCTGTACCGGTATAATAAATATGGATTACGACACTCATAAATACTGTCTCCTTTTTGATTTTATGGTAATTCTGTTTCCTTTGCCCAGTCAAATGCATACGTCACGGCTTTTTTCCACTGATGCACTTTTTTCTGGCGTAAATCAGCAGAAATCTCTGGCTGGAACGTGCGGTCACAGGCCCAGTTTTTGATAACGTCTTCTTTGCTGGCCCAGTAGCCCGTGGCAAGACCGGCAAGGTAAGCGGCTCCCATCGCGGTTGTTTCCACACAGACCGGGCGCTCGACCGGAGCGCCGCTGATATCTGCCTGCATCTGCATGAGCAGGTTGTTGGCGCTTGCGCCGCCGTCTGCTTTCAGGGAAGCAAGGCGCATGCCGGAGTCGGCTTTCATGGCTTCCAGTACATCATTGGTCTGGTAAGCGAGGGATTCCAGCGTTGCGCGGATAATATGGTATTTGTTCACGCCGCGTGTAAGGCCGACAATGGAACCCCTGGCGTACTGGTCCCAGTAAGGGGCGCCAAGCCCGGTAAAAGCCGGGACAACATAGCAGCCGTTCGTATCGTCCACTTTTCTGGCCATATATTCGGAATCCTGGGAAGAATCAAGAAAGCGCATTTCATCGCGCAGCCACTGGATAGCGGCACCGGCGACAAATATCGAGCCTTCCAGCGCATAGGTCACGCTGCCGTCCAGCCCCCAGGCTATCGTCGTCACAAGGCCGTTTTTGGAAAAGACTGGCTTTTCCCCGGTGTTCATCAGCAGAAAGCATCCGGTTCCATATGTATTTTTGGCGTCTCCGGCCTGAAAACAGGTCTGGCCGAACAGGGCTGCCTGCTGGTCGCCCGCAGCTCCTGCAATCGGAATCGGGCTTCCGAAAAATACCGGATGTGCATTGCCGTAAATGCAGCTGGACGGCTTCGCCTGCGGCAGCATGCATTTGGGGATATTTAATTCAGCCAGGATTTCGTCGTCCCATTCCAGCGTATTGATATTGAACAGCATCGTGCGGGAAGCATTGGAATAATCGGTTACATGCACCTGGCCCTGTGTCAGCTTCCAGATAAGCCAGGTTTCGACGGTTCCGAATAAAAGCCGGCCGGCTTCCGCCCGCTCCCTGGCACCGTCCACATGGTCCAGAATCCATTTTAATTTGGTTGCAGAAAAATAGGCATCAATGACAAGCCCGGTTTTTTGGCGGAAGCTTTCCGTCAGTCCTTTTTCTTTGAGGGAATCTGCGTATTCCGAGGTTCTGCGGCACTGCCATACAATGGCATTGCACACAGGCATGCCCGTCTCTTTGTCCCATACGATGGTTGTTTCACGCTGGTTGGTGATGCCAATGGCGCAGATGTCTGCGGCAGTAATGCCGAGGTTTGCCATGGCAGTTTTTGCGACCTCCAGCTGCGTAGACCAGATTTCATCAGCATCGTGCTCTACCCAGCCTGGTTTTGGAAAATATTGTGTAAATTCTTTCTGCGCAATGCTGCACATCTCGCCATGCTCGTTAAACAGGATGCAGCGGTTGCTTGTAGTTCCGGAATCTAATGCCATAATGTATTTTGACATGCGGGGCCCTCCGTAATCTTTAAAAAATCTCTATTTTACATCTCGATTTCCTGTATTTTTTCCATTATATAATGATAACCAGTCGGAATCAATTCCTAATTATCATTTTTTGCGGCCAGCCATGCATCTGGGGCAGTTTCGGATAACCGCTGTAAACAGCAGCCGGTTTATGCTATAATAACAGCCGGGAAATAAATCAGATGCCCTGTAAAAACATGTATTTGCAATTTTTAAAAGGAGAAATCCATGCCAAAAATTTTAATTATTGAAGACGACGAGGACTTCCGGGAAGGGCTTTCCTTTTCCCTGCAGTCCGAAGGATATGAAACGATGGAAGCTGCAACAGCCAGGGAAGCGTTTGAAAGACTGGATGCAAACCCGTGCAGCATGGTTTTGCTGGACTGCAATCTGCCGGATGCAAGCGGATTCGCCCTGTGCCCGCAGATACAGAAAAAATACAGCCTGCCCATTCTGATGCTGACAGCCCGGGACACGGAGATGGACGAGGTAAAAGCGCTGGAGCTTGGCGCGGACGATTTTATGTCCAAGCCGTGTTCGCTTGCTGTACTGAAAGTACGGATAAAAAAACTGCTGGCAAAGAACATGCCGCCCGCGCAGCTTCGTTCCGGCAGCATCGTAATCGATAAAAATACCTGCAAGGCGTACAAAAACGGAAACGAGACAGAGTGCAGCAGAATCGAATACCAGATGCTTGTTTATTTTATTGAGAATGCCGGAATTGTCCTGTCCAGGGAGCAGATTCTGGCACATATATGGGACAGCCGGGGACGTTATGTGGACGAGGGCACGGTAGCTGTCAATATCCGCAGGCTGCGGGCCAAAATCGAAGACGACCCAAAAAACCCGCAGCGGATTCAGACTGTCCACGGAATCGGTTACATCTGGAAGGATGTGCAGTCATGACGCGCGCAGCAGCTCTGCTGCCAGCCGGATTCAGGCACAGCATGGCACTGGCATCCGTGACGGCAGAAACCAGCCATATGATACTGGCAGTCATAGCGCTTGCAGCAGTGCTTGCGGCACTGGCAGCGGTTTATCAAAAGCGGAAGCTGTACGGACAGGCAGACAAAATGCTGGACCAGATTTTAGAACATGAAAAAATCGGGCTGTCCGATATACAGGAGGGTGCCCTGTCAGCGCTGGCCAGCAAAGCCATCCGCGTGCAGGAAAAGATAGACTGTGAGATTGACCGGGCACAGGAAGAAAAAGAGCAGGTCAAAAGCCTTATTTCCAATATGTCCCACCAGCTGAAAACGCCGCTTGGCAATGTCATGATGTACCGGGATTTGCTGGAAACGGACATAAGCCCGCAGCAGCGCATGCTTTTTCTGGAAAAAATGAAAAAGCAGCTGGATAAAACAGACTGGATTCTGCAGTCCCTGTTTAAAATGGCAAAGCTCGAACAGGGGGCCATCCAGTTTGAAACCGAAGCAGCTTCTATCAGGGAAACACTGCTGGGCGCTGTCAATACGGTTTATGCCAGGGCAGAAAAAAAGAAGATTGAAATACTGGCAGAGCCGTTTGCGGATGTCATGCTGGTGCAGAACCGGAAATGGACAGCAGAAGTCTTTTGCAATATTTTGGAAAATGCCATTAAATATTCCGGGGAAAACAGCAGAATCCGGATATCGGTTCACCCGCTGGAGCTGTTTACGGAAATCCGGATAAGCGATTGCGGGATGGGCATCCGCCAGGAAGAACTGCCCCATATTTTCAAGCGCTTTTACCGGTGCAGCGAAGCGGAGAATATCGAAGGCTCCGGAATCGGGCTGTACCTGGCGCGGCTGATTCTGGAGAAGGAAAAAGGGTATCTGACCGTCACTTCGGAATATGGCAAAGGGAGCAGCTTTCATGTATTTTTGCAAAACTGCCAGTTATAATGCGGTTTCCGGGATTTCTTACAAAACTGTCAGAAATGATGCCGGATTTGTTATGCCTGTGAAAGATTTGCCTGTTATCCTGGTACGTGTTTGAAAAATGCTTTTTTAAACACGCTCTAAAAAGCAGCAGATAACAGATAGAAAGGAATGAAAAACATGGAAGTATTGCAGGCAGACAATATCAGCAAACAGTATGGCACAGGCGCAAACGCGGTGCATGCACTGCGGGAAATATCTTTTCATATCAGCCAGGGAGAATTTGCGGCGATTGTCGGGACGTCCGGCTCGGGCAAAACGACGCTGCTGAATCTGATTGGCGGGCTGGACGTCCCCACAGGCGGGGAAATTATTATCCGCGGGCATAATCTTGCGGGATTGAAACGGAAACAGCTGACGGTATTCCGGCGCAGGAATATTGGGTTTGTGTTTCAGAATTACAGCCTGATGCCGGTGCTGAATGTATATGATAATGTGGCGCTTCCGGTCACGTTTGACAGGGGAAAGCATGCAGGCCACAGGTATATCGAAGAACTGCTAAAGGAGCTGGGGCTTTGGGAAAAGAGAACGAGATATCCGCATGAATTATCCGGCGGGCAGCAGCAGCGCACGGCCCTGGCACGGGCGCTGGCCAATAAGCCGGCCGTGGTTCTGGCAGACGAGCCGACCGGAAACCTGGACTCCTGCACAGCTGCGGAGGTGATGGGGCTGTTAAAAAACAGCTGCCGCAAATATAACCAGGCCATTCTGATGGTCACCCACAACGAAAGCCTGGCCATGAACTGTGACCGGATTCTGCATATCGAGGATGGCAGGCTGGTGCGCGACCGGAATCTGGATAAGGGAGGCGCGCTGTTATGAAGACGGTATTTCATCTTGCATGTGCTTACTTAAAAAATGATAAAAAACAGACGGCGGCGCTGTTTTTTTGTATCGTATTATCGTCGGCCCTGCTTGCCGGAATGAGCGGGCTTTTTGCGAGCGGAAAACAGGCTGCAAAAAACAGGGCAGAAGCAGATTATGGCAGATGGCATTACATCATGCGTGCAGAAGGGCCATGGATAAAGGAATTTGAACAATCGGAAAAAAATCCGGAACAGAACGGTTATCACATCGAACAGGCCGGAATGCTGTCCATCCGGAAAGCGCTGGAAGAACCGATTGCCATTGATATGGTTTATGCAGACGCAGGTTATCTGGACATGATGGGAAGGACGCTGGAAAAAGGCAGCTATCCGGCAAAGAAGCAGGAAATAGCAATGGATGCAGGGACGCTGAAAAACCTCGGTGTTTCCGAAGAACTGGGAACGAAAGTGACGCTGGATGGAGAAATATTTAAGCTGTGCGGCATCCTGTCCGGCGCTCCTGGAAGGCTTGCAGAGTTTCAGGGGGATGCGGCACAGGTATTTGTGCATGAAACACTGGATTATGGAACAACGGGCAGCTTTGTTTACCTGCGCTTTGACGAAAGCCGCAGGCCGTATGAACAGATGTATCAATTCTGCCGCACATTCGGACTTGCATTAAAAGATATCAGCCGCAACAACGGGCTGTATGATTACGGCCTTGCAGGCCCGCCGGATATGATAAATGTCATAAAGACCGGGATTTCGGACAAGGCGTATGGCCTTCCTTATATCTGGGGACAGTTAAATGCCACAGGGCAGCTGGCCGAAACCGTAATTTTAGCAGCACTTGCTTTGTTTGGCGCGTTTGCGGTTTACAGCCTGTTTCAGGTATCGGTGATAAGACGCATGGCCCAGTACAGTGTCATGCAGACGCTTGGCATGACAGACGGGCAGGGCTTTGCGGTGCTTTTGGCAGAGCTTGGAAGCATCTGCATCATGGGATATCCGCCTGGGTGTGCAGCCGGGAATTTTGCCGCACGGCTGCTTTATGAAAAAATCGGACGCATTTTTATCATACAAAAGAAAGCGGTGATGCATATCCAGGGTGCGGGGCAGGTACAGGCTGTTTCTGAACTGCCGGATGCCGGAGTCTATGGGGCAGACTGGACGGTGATGTGGAAAGGCTTCCTGTTTTTTGCGGCCGTTACCGCGGCTGTGAGCGCTGCCTGTATTCTCAGAATGCGGCAGATGACAATCCGCCAGCTGATTTCCCGGGAAAATGCCGCCGGGAATTTTGCAGGCAGGCAGCCGTCCCGCAAAATTTACAGCATCCGCCGCAGCAGCCTGACAGGCATCCTGACGCATAAATTTATGTTTGCCAGGAAAGGGACATTTGCCGGGATTTTACTGTCGCTTTCGGTCGGCAGCATTTTGTTTCTTGGCGCATGTTATGTGACGGAAAATACAAAAACGAATTATGAACTGACCTTACGGGCGGACGACGGGCTTGGCTCGGATATTCAGGTTTATGAACAGTCTGACCGCCTTTCGGATGTCATACCGGAAGAAACCGCAGCGCAGATGCAGGAAATTCCCGGTATTTCCCGGTTTCATCCGGTCCGTTACCAGCTGGGGGAAATCCGCCTGGAAAACGGAACGTATGAATGGACTGATTTTTACGGCGGGATGAATCCCAAAGACCAGGAGCTGATGGAAAAATACAATGGCATTGTTACGAAGACGGGGGATGATGATTATGCGGTAAAAGTAAACATATACGGCTATGATGATGCCATGCTGGAAGAATTGCAGGCGTATCTGATGGATGGGGAAATCAATCCGGAGCATATGCGCCGGGATAACACGGTGATTGTAAAGCTGCTGATGGACGGCCAGGGAAATTATGGCGGCGCGGATATTTCAGCTGGAGACCGGATATCATTAAAAACCGTAACCCGTGCGGATGTGCCGCAGGAAGCGCTGCGCTTTGACGGAAAAAGCAGCTGGTATCAGGAACAGTCACTGGGAGTCTGCGCGCTTGTGACAAGGCCGCTTGCAAAGGCAGATACGTTTATCGGGGACTGCGGGACAGACAGGCTGGATATTATTATGACAAATGAGCAGATGGAGCGCTGCTTTGGCGTGTCCGGCTGGCGGACAATCAGTATTTCGGTAAAAGACGGGGCAGATGCGGGGCAGGTATCTGCGCAGCTTTGTGCGCTTGCGTCGGGAATCAGCCGATGCGTGGTCAGGGATTATACGCAGCAGATAAAAGAGCAGAACCTTTACCTGACGCAGAAAATGTTTTTCTATTATGGAATTGCAGCCGTCCTGCTTGGCATCAGCCTTTTGCATATCATGAACAGCATGCAGTATTTAATCGCTGCGCGAAGGCGTGAATTCGGCATTCTGCGGGCCATGGGCATTACCGATGCAGGATTTTTGAAAATGATTGCAAAAGAGGGGCTGCGGTACGGGGCCTGTTCGGCAGCGGTGGTTATGATTGTATACTTTTTTGTCCAGAAAGTTCTGTATTATTTTATGGTGCATGTGTATCTGTACCTGCATCCGCGGTGGAGCATTTCGTGGCAGGCACTGGCGGGTGCTGTGGCGCTGAATGTGGCAGTCTGCGTGGCCGTAACGCTGCTGTCTGCCGCAACGGTGCTTAAAAAAGAGATTGCAGTGGAAATACGGGAGTAAAAACGCGCTAAAATCCTGCAGCAGTTTGTTTTTGGTCTGGACTCTGCCTGTATTTGTGGTATGATAAATACAGTAACAGGGGTGAGGGCAATGAGTGAGAATGAAAATGAGGAATTTTTTTATCAGCTAATCCGTAAAAACGTCAAAAACATCAACCTGCGTGTAAAATCAGACGGAAGCGTCGTGGTTTCTGCCAGTCCCGGCGTGCCGGAAGATTACATAGACGATTTTGTATATTCCAAGCGTTCCTTTATCCAAAAAGCACGCAGGCAGATGGCGCAGGGCACAGGCAGCGTGTCAGACTGGAAGCCTGTGTCTGGCGGACAGGTTCCATATCTTGGCGGGATTCTTATTTTGCAGGAAGCGTGCGCAGACAGCCGCAAGATTCCGGTGTGGATTGAACAGTCCCGCCAGGGCAGCATTACAGCTTTTTCCAGAAATAAGAAGGGGGAAGCTGTTTTCTGCCGTGATGGCTGCCTGTATCTGTATACGCAGAATCCGGATGATACGGCCTATAACCAGCAGCTTTATGACAGCTGGCAGAAAATCCAGGCAGGTATTTTATGCCGGAAGATAAGCCTGCAGTATTATCCGGTGTTCCAAAAACAGGGAATCGCCTATCCTGAATTGAAAATCCGAAAGATGAGTTCGCGGTGGGGCTCCTGTATTCCCGGCAAGCATAAAATCACGTTTAACAGCCGTCTTTTAGAAAAACCTCTCGAAAGCATTGAATATGTAGTGGTGCATGAGTTTTCGCATTTTATACATCCGAATCATTCGAAAGCGTTTTATGACTGCGTGGAGCAGGTGCTGCCGGACTGGCGGAGCAGGAAAAATGCGCTGCGGTAATTAAGGAACGCAGCGGATAAAATTATTTGTGAGAAAAATGTAACAGTTCAGGCAGGTCTTTGCACCCTGATGCAAAGACCGTAAGAACATGATTCAGGAATGCAAAAATCCTATCGCGAAGCGATTTGCAATGTATTTTTGCATGTAACAGGTCAGCTTGCCTGAACTGTTACAAAGAAACATGCAAAATCCCAGTAACATGGATATATTCGTGTTACCGGGATTATTTTCTAACGGGAATGCCTGTGGAATATTAAAAACAGATACAGGAAGGGCAAATACCATGATATTTGAAACACATGCACACTATGATGATGAACAGTATGAGGAAGACAGGGACAGGCTTCTGGGTTCCATGCAGGAAAACGGGATATCGCGCATTGTCAACGCAGGCGCTTCGATTGAGACAACGGAAAAGGGCATCCGTCTGGCTGAAAAATACCCGTTTGTGTATGCGGCTGCCGGCGTGCATCCGAGTGAAACCGCGCAGCTGGATGAAGACAGCTTTGTGCGCCTGAAAGAACTGGCCATACATCCAAAAACCGTGGCGGTCGGGGAAATCGGCCTGGATTATTACTGGGATAAGGAGCCGGATGTGCAGGAAAAACAGCGCTATTGGTTTCGCAGGCAGCTGGAGCTGGCAGCACAGCTGGGCCTTCCGGTTATCATTCATTCGAGGGATGCTTCGGCAGATACGCTTGCCATTATGAAAGAAGCCTGTGACATGCATATCCCGGGCGTGATTCACTGTTTTTCTTATTCTGTGGAAACGGCCCTGGAATATGTCAGCATGGGCTATTATATCGGTGTGGGCGGCGTGGTGACGTTTAAAAATGCAAAAAAACTGAAAGAAGCCGTGGAAAAGATTCCGCTTGCAAATATCCTGCTGGAAACAGACTGTCCGTACATGGCCCCGGAGCCGTACCGCGGGAAACGGAACAGCTCGCTGTATCTGCCGTATATAGCTGCGAAAATTGCAGAAATCAAAGGGATGACACAGCAGGAGGTCATAGAAGCCACATGGAACAATGCGTGCCGGATGTACCGCATGGACGCCTGAAATAAGCCACGGAAATTCAGCAGGTAATGAAATAATAGAAAAAGGCCAGTAAACAAGCATAAAAAGCACAGGAAAGGAATGTAGCAGGCTGTCAGCCCTGTTACAGGGGAATGCATGGGAGAATTAATTAGTCCGCAGAATACGATTGCGGTTTTACAGAATTACCGGTTAAAGTTTCAGAAAAAGTATGGCCAGAATTTCCTGATAGATGCGCATGTCATGCATAAGATTATTGAATCCGCACAGGTGACAGGGGAAGACTTTATTCTGGAAATCGGGCCCGGCATTGGAACCATGACGCAGTTTCTGTGTGAATCCGCGCGGGCGGTGGCAGCAGTGGAAATCGATTCTCACCTGATACCGGTCCTGCATGATACGCTGGAACGCTACGACAATGTGGAAATTATCCACAAAGACATACTGAAACTGGATATCAGGCAGCTGATTCAGGAGAAAAACGGCGGAAAGCCGATAAAGGTCGTTGCAAACCTGCCGTATTATATTACAACGCCGATTATTATGGGGCTGTTTGAAAGCCGGATTCCCCTGGAACGCGTAATTGTCATGGTGCAAAAGGAGGTTGCCCAGCGGATGAAGGCAGAGGCGGGCACGAAAGAGTATGGCGCGCTGACCCTTGCCGTTCAGTATTTTGCCAGGCCGCAGATTGTGGCGAATGTGCCGCAGAACTGTTTTATGCCAAGGCCGAACGTCGGCAGTGCCGTTGTCCGGCTGGACTGCCACAGGCAGCCGCC
>OFGA01000911.1_pt1 | contig 22238 bp, 24 predicted proteins | sample 1521471 | NCBI WGS metagenome assembly OFGA01 (sample SAMEA3504086, study PRJEB24116) | mouse gut metagenome | biome: mouse gut; feature: mouse-associated habitat; material: faeces | place: Denmark | collected 2011
GATGTGAAGAACAGCGACGGGAGGATCATTCTCTTTATCGACGAGCTTCATACCATCGTAGGCGCAGGCAAGACAGACGGGGCCATGGATGCGGGCAATATGCTGAAGCCTATGCTCGCAAGAGGAGAGCTTCACTGTATCGGTGCGACGACGCTGGATGAATACCGTCAGTATATCGAGAAGGACGCGGCCTTAGAGCGCCGTTTCCAGCCGGTTATGGTAGAGGAGCCGACGGTGGAAGACGCAATCTCTATATTACGGGGATTAAAGGAGCGATATGAGGTCTTTCATGGCGTGAAGATCACGGACAGCGCGCTGGTTGCGGCTGCCACACTGTCACAGCGCTACATTTCAGACCGTTTTCTGCCGGATAAGGCGATCGATCTGGTGGACGAGGCGTGTGCGCTGATCAAGACGGAGCTTGATTCCATGCCGGCGGAATTGGATGAGCTGCAGAGGAAGATCATGCAGATGGAGATCGAGGAGGCGGCGCTTAAGAAGGAGGACGACCGTTTAAGCAGAGAACGTCTGGAACATCTGCAGCAGGAGTTGGCAGAGTACAGGGAAGAATTTGCCGGAAAGAAGGCGCAGTGGGACAATGAGAAGGTCGATGTGGAGCGTGTGCAGAAGATCCGGGAAGAGATCGAGCAGGTGAATAAGGATATTGAGAAGGCCCAGCAGTCTTACGACCTGAACAGAGCAGCGGAGCTGCAGTACGGAAGGCTGCCGCAGCTTTTGAAGCAGTTAGAAGAGCAGGAAGCTAAGGTGAAGGATGAAGACAAGTCTCTGGTGCATGAGAGCGTGACGGATGATGAGATCGGCAAGATCGTGTCGCGTTGGACTGGTATTCCGGTTACGAAGCTCAACGAGAGTGAGCGGAGCAAGACCCTTCATCTGGCGGAGGAGCTTCATAAGCGTGTGATCGGTCAGGACGAAGGAGTAGAATTGGTAACGGAAGCCATCATCCGCTCTAAGGCGGGGATCAAGGATCCCACCAAGCCGATCGGTTCCTTCCTGTTCCTTGGTCCTACGGGCGTGGGGAAGACGGAGCTTGCAAAAGCGCTTGCTGAGAATCTGTTTGATGATGAGAGCAACATGGTCCGTATCGATATGAGCGAGTATATGGAGAAATATTCGGTATCCAGGCTGATCGGAGCGCCTCCGGGATATGTGGGATATGATGAAGGCGGACAACTGACGGAAGCGGTCCGCAGGAAGCCTTATTCGGTCGTGCTCTTTGACGAGGTGGAGAAGGCCCACCCGGATGTGTTCAATGTCCTTTTGCAGGTGTTGGATGACGGGCGGATCACAGATTCCCAGGGACGCACGGTGGATTTCAAGAATACGATCCTGATCATGACCTCGAATATCGGTTCATCCTACCTGCTAGACGGAATTGACGAGCAGGGCAATATCAGCGAAGAGAGTCAGAAGCTTGTGATGGATGATCTGCGGGCGCATTTCAGACCGGAATTCCTGAACCGTCTGGATGAGATGATCCTGTTCAAGCCGCTGACGAAAGGAAATATTCACGGCATTATTGACTTACTGGTGGCGGATGTGAACAGGCGGCTGGCAGACCGGGAGATCTCGATCGCGCTTACGGAAGAGGCGAAGAATTATGTGGTGGAGGGCGGTTATGACCCGACCTACGGAGCAAGACCTCTGAAGCGGTATCTGCAGAAGAATGTGGAGACCCTTGCCGCGCGGCTGATGCTTAAGGGCGACGTGGGTGCACAGGATACGATTCTGATCGATGTTGCGGACGGGAAGCTTACAGCCTGTACGGGTGTAAAATAATAATACTTTTTCGGGAAACGATTCCAGAGGGAGATGCACTTGTAAAAAAACGATAGCTGGAATATAATTATACTCAGGAAGCGGATGAGTCATCAACAGTGTAAAAGAAAGGCGTATCTTATGAAATGTTTTAATACGGCGGGAGTGTGTATTCCAAAGCTCAATTACATGGCAGATACATCGGCGGTGATTGAGCAGATTATTGCCCGTTATGTGTCGCCCGGAAAGTATTTTACAATAGACCGTCCAAGACAATGCGGGAAAACGACGACGTTATATCTCTTAGAAGAGCAGTTGAAAAATGACTATATTGTGTTAAGCTTAAGTTTTGAATCCGCAGACGAACTATTCGTTTCGCTTTATACACTGGCCGCGGGATTCATTCGTAAGACTGCGCGGATCCTGAAGGCGCAGGGGATAGAGGGAGCTATACTCAATGACTGGCAGCAGCCCATATCACAGGAGTTCCCTTTTGATGATCTGGGACAGAGGATCACAGAACTTTGCATGAGCTGCGACCGGGATGTCATTCTGATGATCGATGAAGTAGACAAGAGTTCGGACAATCAGATCTTCCTGTCCTTCCTGGGGCTCCTCAGAGAAAAATATCTGGAGCAGATGAAGGGGAAGGATCAGACTTTCAGATCGGTGATACTTGCCGGTGTATACGATATAAAGAATCTGAAACTCAAGCTCCATCCGGGTGCGGAACCCAAATACAACAGCCCATGGAATGTCGCGGCTGACTTTGATCTGGATATCAATTTTTCTCCGGACGAGATTGCCTCGATGATCAGGGATTATGAAAATGACTGGAATATGGGGATCGATATTGCCTGGATGAGCAGTATCTTATATGAATATACGTCCGGCTATCCATTCCTGGTATCCAGGCTGTGCCAGATTATGGCGCAGAACGGTCGGGAGGGGTGGAGCCGGGAGGGGTTCCAAGGTGCGGTCCGGGAACTGTTGAAAGCGCCCAATGCATTATTTGACGATATGAGTAAGAAGCTTGCAGAATATCCTGAACTAAAAGAGATGATCCATAGCATTCTGTTTCAGGGGAAAAAATATGCCTACGAGATCGAAAACCACAAGGTCAATATAGGGAAGATGTTCGGGTTTCTGGCCGAAAAACAGGGAATGGTCAGCGTCTCTAACAGAATTTTTGAGATGAAACTATATAATCTTCTGAGCTCTGAAAATGAGACAGACAGCAGGATTTTTACAGTTGCCGATATGGAGAAGAATCAGTTTGTCAAAGACGGCATCCTCCATATGGAGCTGGTAATGCAGAAATTCTGTGAATATTTTGAAGAGATCTATGCAGATGCAGACGACAGATTTATCGAGGAGAACGGAAGAAGAATATTCCTGATGTTCTTAAAACCGATCATCAACGGAAGCGGGAATTACTATATCGAGGCCAGAACACGTAATATGAAGCGGACGGATATCATTATTGATTACAAAGGCATTCAAAGTATTGTCGAGCTCAAGATCTGGCATGGACAGGAATACAACCGGCGCGGTGAAGCGCAACTGGCGGAATATCTGGAATATTATCATCTGAAAAAGGGATACATGCTCAGTTTTAATTTTAATCAGAGCAAGAAGACCGGGATGCGGCAGATTAAATTAGACGGCAAGCTGCTGATAGAAGCGGTCGTATAAGAGGATGGCGGCGCAGTGTATACTGCACCGTTGATGTATCAGCGAATCGTAGCTGTGTAGTGCAAACGAGCCGGATCTGTGTTATGATTGGAACAAATTTGTGTCAGGAGGCGGAAAGTGTGTCAGTCATATTTCATATAGATGTGAATTCTGCTTACCTTAGCTGGACGGCGGCAGAACAACTGAAAAACGGTGCGAAGAGAGACTTAAGACAGATTCCGTCCATTATCGGAGGAGATCAGAAGTCACGGCATGGTGCTGTGCTTGCGAAGTCGATCCCGGCGAAGAAGTACGGCATCCGTACAGGGGAGCCTGTCGTGAATGCCTTCCGCAAGTGCCCGGGACTTGTGATGGAGCCGCCGAATCACAAGTTGTACAGGCAGTACAGCGACAGGCTTATGGATTTCCTGAGGGAATATACCCGGGTGGGTACGGCAAGAGGTCAGGAAGAATATACGGCCAGCATTGAGCAGGTAAGTGTGGACGAATGTTATGTGGACGTCACTGAATTCGTGAAGCGTTACAGTTCGCCGGTCGACGGTGCGATGGAGATTAAGAATGAAGTCTGCCGAAGATATGGATTTACGGTCAATGTAGGGATCTCGAGCAATAAGCTTCTGGCGAAGATGGCGTCGGATTTCGAGAAGCCTAACAAGGTACATACATTATTTCCCGAAGAAATACAGGTGAAAATGTGGCCGCTGCCTGTATCTGAACTCTATATGGCGGGGCATTCCAGTGTAGAGATACTGCAGAAGCTTGATATCCATACCATCGGAGATCTGGCGCGTATGGATCCGAAGCTTATAGAACTGCATCTGAAGAGCCACGGCAGGAAACTGTGGGAATTCGCCAATGGTATCGGAAGCGACGTGGTTGAGGCTGAGCCGGCGGAGGCGAAAGGGATCGGGAATTCTACAACTTTATCTCAGGATGCGGTCTCTGAAGAAGAGGCGAAAGAGGTGTTGCGAGTTCTTGCCGCCAGCGTCGGCAGAAGGCTTCGAAGGGCGGGACAGAAGGCGAAGATGCTGAGTGTGGAGATCAAGTACCATACTTTCGAGAGCGTGTCCCATCAGAGGCAGCTTGGCAGGGCAACGAACCAGGATCAGGATATCTATGAGGAAGCGAAAGTATTGTTCCGGGAATTATGGGACGGCACGCCTGTCCGTCTTCTGGGTATCCGAAGCTCGAAGCTTGTCCAGGAGGACGAACCGGAGCAGCTAAGCCTGTTTGACCCGCAGTTTCAGCCGGATCCGAAGCGGGAGCAGCTTAACCAGGCGCTTGCGAAGGTTCGGGGGAAGTACGGAGACAGGATTGTCAGGAAAGGATGTCTTGACAAAGAGATAATTACTGGATATACTAATAATCAGAAGAGCAGCTGCGAATTATATTTTTATAGTTTGCAGCTGTTCTTTTTGAGCTAGAAGAGATTGAATAGCAGGTATTAGTTATGAGACGGGAGGTAACTGTGATGAAGAGTGTTAAATGGAAAGAATTAGGGATAGATATTCTGGTCGACATTGCGGCGAGCATGCTGATCGCCGTAGGGATCTATAATTTTGCGCTGAATGCGAATTTTCCGGTGGCAGGGTTCTCGGGAATTGCGATCGTTCTCTACCATCTGTTCGGGCTTCCGGTCGGTGCGGGGACGCTTCTTTTGAATGTGCCGGTTTCCATCTTCTGTTATAAGTTCCTTGGCAGAACGTTTTTCCTTAAATCCATCAAGACGATGATCATATCTTCGGTATTTATGGATTATGTTGCGCCGATGTTTCCGGTGTATGACGGAAACCGGCTGCTTGCCGCGCTCTGTATGGGGATATTGAGCGGCGCGGGCTATGCGGTCGTATTCATGCGTGGTTCATCTACGGGAGGGCAGGACTTTATCAGTATGTCGATTAAGAAGGTGAAGCCTCATATCACGCTTGGAATCATTACTTTTATCCTGGATGTGTCGACGATCGTGCTGGGAAGCGTGCTTGTGTTCAAGGACATTGACGGATTCATCTACGGTGTGATCGTGACTTATCTGATGGCGATCGTGATGGACCGGATCCTGTATGGAATCGATGAGGGCAAGATGACGCTGATCGTGACGGAGCACGGCTCGCAGGTTGCGGAATGCATCGACGAATATTCGGGAAGAGGGTCTACGATCCTGAAGGGAATGGGGAGCTATTCCAAGCAGCACAAGGATGTAGTGATGTGTGCATGCAATAATAAGCAGATGTATACGATCAAGAAGCTGGTGAGGCAGATCGATCCGAAGGCATTTACCATTATTATGGAGTCTAATGAGGTTGTGGGGGAAGGCTTCAAGGAAGATGTGTAGGCATTGGTAACAGTTCAGACAGGTCTGCGCATTCACTGCGCTGACCGTGCCATAGAATAGAGCATGAAAGCATCCGGTCCATCGCGAAGCGATTGGTAATGACCGGATGCCTGTAACAGTGAAGGTATCAGAACTGTTACAGGCATTGTGCTGAATTATTTGATTTATAAATATATATTATTGACATATTTGTTAAAATGTGATAATTTATTATTACAATAATAAAATATGTTACAATCATTTGTATAAGTATCAGGCCATTCACGCATAGGTAATGGCAGCTATATTTTGCAGAAGGAAGAGACGGATATGAATGTAGGCGCAGTAATCGCAGCGGCGGACAGGCCTCTTGGAACGGATGACGGCGGACAGATCGTGAAGATCGGCAACCTGACGTTAGCCGAGAGAATCGTTATTAATTTTCAGAGAGCCGGAATTAAGGATATTGCAGTGATAACGGGCGTTTCGGCAAAGCAGGTTGAGAAGTCGCTGCACCGCTTCGGCGTTACGTTTTTGAAGAAGGAGAATTATGAGAGCTCGGAGTTGTTCGATTCTGCCAGAATGGGATTGGAGTATTTGAAGAACCGCTGCGATCAGATCTTTTTCTGTCCGGTGGACATTCCTTTTTTTACGGAGCAGACATTAAGAAGTCTGTTAGAGCAGCCGGGGGAGATCGTGATCCCTAAGTATAATGGCAGAAGAGGGCATCCGGTGCGTTTTGATGCAGGGCTGATTCCTTCGATACTTAAGTATCAGGGAGAACGGGGGCTTAAGGGTGCGTTGGATTCCCTGGGAATTGCGGCGTATGAGGTGCCGGTTGATGATGAAGGAGTCGTAGTGGATGCGGACGAACCCAGGAATTATCAGCATATTCTTAAGCTTCATGATGAGAAGCTGATGCGGCCGCAGGTGAAGGTAAGGCTTGCGAATCACAGACCCTTTTTCGGGCCCGGGGCAGTGACGCTGCTTCGGCAGATCGACAGGCTGGAATCGGTAAGAGAAGCCTGCGGGAAGATGGGGATCTCCTACAGTAAGGGATGGACGATCATCCGCACGGCGGAGGAAGAACTTGGATACAAGATCGTAGAACGGCGGCACGGCGGGAAGAACGGCGGCGCGGCTTATGTAACGGAGCGCGGCAAGAAGCTGTTATATAAGTTCGAACGGTATGAAGAACAGGTGGAGAAGGCGGCGCTGGAATTATTTGAAGATATTTTTTTGGGCACCGATTTGTTTTGAAAAAATAATCGAACGAAAAAAGATAATGGGGAGAAGACACAGATGAAATTAATGAAGACAGAAGATGCAGTAGGACAGATATTATGTCATGATATTACACAGATCATCAAGGGAGTCACCAAGGACGCGGTGTTCCGTAAGGGGCATGTGATCCGCGAAGAGGACATTCCGATTCTCTTAAGCGTAGGCAAGGATCATATCTATATCTGGGAGAATAACGAGAACATGCTCCATGAGAATGAGGCGGCGCAGATTCTCTATGATATCTGCAAGAATGACCATATGAGGCCGACCGAGGTCAAGGAGGGCAAGATCGAGCTGGTCGCAGAGTGCGATGGACTTCTTAAGATTGACAGAGATAAGCTTAACAGGATCAACTCCTTAGGAGAGATGATGATCGCCAGCCGCCACGGGGATTTCCCGGTGAAAGCGGGAGATAAGATCGCCGGGACAAGGATCATTCCGCTGGTGATAGAGAAGGAGAAGATGGAACGTGCGAAAGAGGCGGGCGGTGATGCTCCGATCTTCACGGTCCTGCCGTTTCAGAAGAAGAAGGTGGGGATCGTCACCACGGGCAATGAAGTATTTCACGGGAGGATACAGGATACATTTACCCCAGTGATCGCAGAAAAACTGTCGGAGTATGACGCGGAGATCATCGGTCATGAGGTCAGCGACGATGATCACACGCATATCACTGCATGTATACAAAAGCTGATCGGACAGGGCGCAGATATGGTGATCTGTACCGGAGGTATGAGTGTAGACCCTGACGACAAGACGCCGCTTGCGATCCGTAACTTTGGCGCAGAGGTTGTAACATACGGGGCGCCGGTACTGCCGGGGGCAATGTTCCTTCTGGCGTACTATGAGGGGAATATTCCTGTTATGGGACTGCCGGGCTGCGTCATGTATGCGAAGCGGACGATCTTCGACCTGGTGCTGTCGAGAGTGATGGCGGGAGAGATATTAGAGAAGAAGGACCTGGATATCCTTGGAGAAGGGGGCTTATGCCTGTCCTGTCCGGTCTGTACATTCCCCAATTGCGGGTTTGGCAAGTAGGCGCAAAGAGGAGAGAAGAAGAATGAAGGTGGTCATAATATGATGGAATTTTATAACAGGATAAAGAATGCGGATCCTAACCGTCAGAATCTTGCACTGACCGTCGTAGAAGGACAGGCGGCGGGGGAGAAGGCGCTGGTCATAGACCGCAGGCTGGCCTGGGAATCCTTTGATGAAGGATATTTTACAGAGCACAGAGAAGAGATTGAACAGATTCAGGATCACGGCCTGGTATCTGTCGGCGGCCAGAAGGTGTTCTGCGAATTGCTGGGAGGAGAGAAGAAGCTGGTGATCTGCGGAGGCGGACATGTGTCTATTCCTATCATTCGGATGGGATTGATGGTAGGGTTCCATGTTACGGTGCTGGAGGACCGCCCCATGTTTGCAGATAATGCAAGGCGGGCAGGAGCTTCACAGGTGATCTGCGAGTCATTTGCAGAAGGGCTTAAGAAGATAGAAGGAGACAGAGATACCTTCTTTGTGATCGTAACGAGAGGGCATCGGTATGACCAGGCGTGTCTGGAGAGTATTGTGAGAAAACAGCATGCATATATCGGCATGATCGGGAGCCGGAGACGTGCGGCGCTGGTGAAGGAGCTTGTGATCGAAGCCGGAGGAGATGCGGATGTGGTGAACCGCGTACATTCTCCGATCGGGCTTAACATTGGAGCGGAGACGCCGGAGGAGATCGCGGTCTGCATTATTGCTGAGATCATAGAAGCAAAGAACAGGAAGAAGCTAAGCGGCGGGTATTCCAAAGAGATGCTTCGGGCAATCTTAGAGACGCCGCAGGGTGAGGGCAAGGAGAATGCAGACGCTTCGGCGAACGAGGGAAAGATAATGACAACGATCGTAGCCCGCAGGGGTTCCGCGCCCCGGGCGGTCGGCACGAAGATGCTGGTACTGCCGGACGGAAGATGTGTGGGAACCATAGGCGGCGGCTGCGCAGAGGCGGAGGTCTTGCGAAAGGCGCTGTGGATGCTTAGGAGTCAGGAACCAAAGACAAAATTATGTCAGGTCAATATGACCGGGAAGGACGCCGAAGAAGAAGGTATGGTCTGCGGCGGCGTGATCGACGTATTCCTGGAGTCTGTATAAATAAGAGCGGAGAGGAAAAGGGATGTCATGAGAGATCAGTATCAAAGAGAAATAGATTATCTTAGAATATCGGTAACGGACCGCTGTAATTTCCGATGCAGGTATTGTATGCCGGCAAAGGGCGTGGAGTTCGTGGAGCACAGCGAGATCATGACTTATGAAGAGATCCTGCGGTTCTTAAGGATCGCCGCCGGGACCGGGATACGGAAGGTAAAGGTCACCGGAGGGGAGCCGCTTGTGCGCAAAGGGATCTGCGGGTTCATCCGCAAGGTGCGGAATATCCCGGGAATCGAATCCGTCACCCTGACAACGAACGGGGCGTTACTGGAAGAGCATCTTCCTGAACTGGAAGCGGCAGGGATCACAGGTATCAATGTCAGCCTGGATACCCTGGATCCTGAGAAATTTCACCAGATTACAAGGTGTGATGATTTCGGCAGGGTGTGGAGCGGGATTCATGCAGCTGCGCAGACGAAGATTCCGGTCAAGGTCAATTGCATTCCCATGAAGGGCTGCAATGAAGAGGAGCTTGCGAAGATAGCGGCGCTTGCGAAGGAATATCCGATCACGGTCCGCTTTATTGAGATGATGCCGATCGGGATGGGAACCGGGTATGCAAGGATTCTGCAGGACGAGATCAAGGAGCTTCTGGAAGATCGTTTCGGAACGATGGAATTAGTAGATGAGATCCTTGGAAATGGCCCGGCAGGCTATTACAAGATAGCGGATTTTAAGGGGCGGATCGGATTCATCAGCGCGGTCAGCCATGAGTTCTGCGAAAGCTGTAACCGTATCCGTCTGACTGCTGACGGGATCTTGAAGCCATGCCTGAATTTTGAGAGCCGGGTGAATCTCAAAGAAGAGATGCGAAGCGGGATGACGGATGAAGAGTTAGAGCAGTTGCTTAAGGAAGTGATCTATCATAAGCCCAGATGCCATGCATTTGGAGATGAGACGAAGAAGGATATACAGGAGAAACGCCGGATGGCGGGGATAGGAGGATAAAAATGGGAGTTGTAAGAGCAGTCTGCACCAGTGAAAGGCGCGGGATTCAGAAGAAGGATGTGGGGACCGCTGATTTTCAGGTGGGATTCGGAATTAAGGGGGATGCCCACGGCGGTAACTGGCACAGGCAGGTGAGCCTGCTGTCAGCGGAGAAGATAGATGCATTTAACCAGAAGGGAGCGGGGGTGAAACCCGGAGCTTTTGGGGAGAATCTGGTGGTGGAAGGATATGATTTCAGGAATCTTCCGGTAGGAACGAGATTCCAGTGCAATGATGTGATTCTGGAGATGACGCAGATCGGGAAGGAATGCCATACGCATTGCCAGATCTATCAGAAGATGGGAGAATGCATCATGCCGACCCAGGGAGTATTCGCCCAGGTGATCCGCGGCGGAACCATTTCCGTAGGGGACGAGATGCGGATGCTTGAAGATAAGGATACGCGGTATACAGCGGCGGTAGTGACCATGAGCGATAAGGGCGCCAAGGGAGAGAGGGAGGATACGAGCGGGCCTCTGATCTGTAAGATGCTTGAAAAGGCGGGATACCGGGTCGCGGAGAAGCTGCTCATCCCGGATGATCAGGCGAGGATAGAGAGGGAACTGACCCGGCTGTCCGACGGCAGGCAGGTGAACCTGATCCTTACAACGGGAGGAACCGGGTTCTCCGAGCGTGACCGGACACCGGAGGCTACCATGGCAGTCGCCACGAGAAATGCGCCGGGTATTGCGGACGCGATCCGTATGCATTCATTGTCGATAACCGGAAGGGCTATGCTTGGAAGGGGCGCATCCGTGATCAGGAACAAGACCGTGATCGTGAATCTGCCGGGGAGCAGGAAGGCAGTTCAGGAGAGCTTGGAATACATATTGCCGCATCTGGAGCATGGAATTCAGATATTGATGGGAGATACCTCAGAATGCGGGAGGAAGTAGGAAAAGGCGTGATTTAAAAAGTTTGCCAGCGGCAGGCTTTTTAAATGGATAGCGATTATTTTTAGAAAAATAATCGAAAAAGAAGGAGGATATAGATGTTTAAGAGAGCGGCAAGCACTTTGTTGATGGGAGTTTTGATAGGAACGATGCTGACAGGGTGCGGCGGTTTGGACAAGGGAAAGGCGCCGAAGGAACCGTCCGCGAAGGACAGCGCAGATACACAAGGAAGATCAGAAGGCGGCGCCGCAGAAGAGACGGAGATCCAGGTATTCATTGCTGCCAGCCTCAATACGGTTATGACAGAGCTGACAGAGAAATACAACGAAGAGCACCCGGAGGTGAAGATTACTTATAATGCGGACAGCTCCGGTACATTGCTGACCCAGATCCAGGAAGGGTATGAGTGCGATATTTTCTTCTCGGCGGCGTCAAAGCAGATGGACCAGTTAGAAGAGGACGGGCTTGTAAAAGAAGGTACGAGAGCCAACGTGGTTAATAACCAGGTAGTGGTTGTGACCTTGAAAGACAGCGGGACGAAGGTGACCGGGCTTGAGAATATCGGAGAGGCTAAGAGCTTCGCGCTGGCGGGAGGCAGTGTCCCGGTTGGGAAATATACCAGACAGGCATTGGTGAAGCTTGGGAAGATAGAGGAAGCAGAAGATGTGTCTGCAATTACTACAGAGCAGGTTTCGGATGCGCTGGGCGGCATGGAGATCAGCGAACAGGACAATGTGAGCAAGGTATTGTCTGCGGTGGCGGAAGCCTCCTGCGAGGTCGGGACCGTTTATTATTCTGATATCTACGGATATGAGGATCAGCTTAAGATTCTGGAGACGGTAAGTTATGATCTGACAGGGAATGTGATCTATCCCGCTGCCCGGGTGGTGAATGATGAGGCGGACGCTGCGCAGAAGGCAGCGGCGGATGATTTCATGAAGTTTATCCTGTCGGATGAGGCGAAGGAGATATTCGATTCTTATTATTTTGATACGGATGTAGAATAATTCCGTATTCTATGTCTGACGCACCGTTGCCTGCGGCGGGGTTTTGAATGCGGCAGGAGTAATTGAATGCGGCAGGAGTAATTGAATGCGGCAGGAGTAATTGAATGTGATGGGAGTAATGATATGGAAGCGATAATGGAAATTATGAATGATCTGGACTGGAGTCCGCTGTGGATCTCCTTGAAAACAGGAGCGGCGGCGACTTTTATATCTTTCTTTCTCGGAATCTATGCCGCAAGAAAAACAGTCAAAATGGCGCCGGGGAAGAAGGCGGTCATAGACGGGATCCTGACGCTTCCCATGGTTCTTCCGCCGACGGTTGCGGGATTCTTCCTCTTGCTGTTATTCAGCAGGAGAAGACCTCTTGGAATCTTGCTTTATGAGAATTTTGATATTAAGGTAGTGCAGACCTGGCTTGGATGTGTGATCGCGGCGACGGTGATCGCATTTCCTCTGATGTACCGGAATGCCAGGGCGGCGTTTGAACAGATCGACGTAAATCTTGTCTATGCGGGAAGGACGCTTGGAATGTCCGAGATGCGGATCTTCTGGACGGTGGTGATTCCAAGTGCGGGGCCTGGGATCGCATCCGGCACGATTCTGACATTTGCAAGAGCTCTTGGAGAGTACGGGGCGACTTCTATGCTGGCGGGAAATATTCCGGGGAAGACGGGAACGATATCCCAGAAGATCGCCATGGTGATTCAGGACGGTGATTACGCGACGGCGGGAATCTGGGTCGCGGCTGTGATACTCATTGCGCTTGCGGTGATTATCCTGATGAACCTGATCTTAGGAAAAAGGATGAAGACGGTGAAGCGGTGGTAGACAATGCAGCGCAGTAATGACGAAAGAAAGGGAAATCAGATGGGGCTTGCGGTTCGTATTAAGAAAAAATTAGGTGATTTTTGTCTGGACGTTGGATTTCAGAGCGAGTCTTCACGCATCGGTATCCTTGGCGCATCCGGCTGCGGGAAGAGCATGACGCTAAAGAGCATCGCAGGGATCGAGACGCCGGACCAGGGAGAGATCACGGTGAACGGGCAGGAATTCTATCATTCGGATGAAAAGATAAATGTGAAGCCGCAGAAGCGTAAGGTGGGATATCTCTTTCAGAATTACGCATTATTCCCGACCATGACGGTGGCGAAGAATATTGAGGCCGGGTTAAAAGGATCGAAACAGGAGAAGAAAAAGAGAGTGGATGAGATGATCCGAACCTTCCAACTAGAGGGGTTAAAGGACCGCCTGCCGGGAGAACTGTCCGGAGGGCAGCAGCAGCGGGCGGCGCTCGCACGGATCATGGCCTATGAACCGGATGTGATCTTATTAGACGAGCCGTTTTCCGCGATGGATATGTTTCTTAAGGACCGGCTGCAGCAGGAATTGATCGAAATGCTTTCGGATTATCGCGGAATTGTGATCCTGGTGTCCCACAACAGAGATGAGATCTATCGGTTCAGTGAAGAATTGATCATCATGGACAGAGGCGCGGTGGTCACATCCGGGAAGACGAAAGAGATCTTCGCCAATCCCGGCAAGAGGGAGGCGGCGCGCCTTACCGGATGTAAGAATATCTCGAGGATCCAGCGGCTTGATGCCCACAGGATGAAGGCGCTAGATTGGGGCGCAAAGCTTACACTTCAAAGAGAGATACCGGAGGATACCGCTTATGTCGGATTCCGTGCGCATGAATTTATCCCTGTCTGGGGAGAACGGCGGGAGAACTGTATCAGGGTGCGTCTTGCGGGACAGGCGGAGCTGCCTTTTGAGAAGAATTTTTATCTGTTCCCGGAGAAGGCGGATTCATGCGGCGAAGAAGAGGACGGGGAAGAACGGCAGGATATGCAGAATTTGTGCTGGTTTCTTCAGAAGGATAAGTGGCGGATGCTGGAAGATAAGGGGATGCCGGATTACCTGCAGTTTCGGGAGGAGCAGTTGTTGCTGCTGTCTTAGGTATTCCTATGACGATAGTTTAAGCTGTCACCGTTTTGCTAATCATTTAACAAAATTTACTGTGTCATTTTGGGGTATAATGTTGTAAAATAATATTGGAAATGGTACACTATTAATACTACGATCAAAGACCCGCTGCGAGCGGGAATAAAATGAGGAGGGATGTATATGGAAAAGACAATGTGTGTAGCAAAAGCGTTGTATGATATGTATTATATGCAATTTGGTGTATATATGGATGAAATGAAAATGCATAAGCTTATGTATTTTTCACAGAGAGAATCCCTCATGTGCTATAATCATCCTTTATTTGACGGCACTTTTTATGGCTGGAAGTATGGCCCTGTATTGAAAGAAGTCAGAAGAGAGTATAAGTTTGAGACATTCTTTGTATCGGCTGTGGAAGGGGTAAGTGAAACTACTCAGAAGTTGCTGAAAAGAGTGCTTGACAGATATGGATCGCTTTCTTCTTGGAAATTGAGTAGCTTGTCGCATGAGGAATTTTCATGGAAAAAGGCAAGGGCAGGTCTTGCATCGGGTGAAGATGGGGATGTCGCCCTTTCTCTGGATGCAATGAAGGTGGATGCAACGAAAGAATTTGTTGCAAGAGAGCGTTAACATAGAGATGAGGTGAGTATTATTAACACGGCGGAAAAGCGGAATTACTTTCGAGAATTCAAATGTGAAGTACTAACATCTACTCCCTATAACAAAGAGTTGGTTAAAAGCTTTGTATCGAAAAAAGCCAGGAATCAACTTGAATTATATATTACAAGCGAAGACAAGGCATGGGCTGAGGATACTGAAGGTGAAACAAGAGTTTACTTGATTAAAGATGAATCCGGCAGAATTGCCTTGTTTTTTTCGATTAAATGTGGTTTGCTGATCGGTGAAAATCCTAAATATAGATTGACAGAGGATGAAAGACAGTTTGTTGATATACTGATTGAAGCCAAAAAGGAGGGGAATGAGAAAGCAAGAGAGAATTACTATGATGCAGGTCTGTCCTTATATGGTGAAAGAGTAGACGTTCTGTTTGAGATAGCGGATAAAAGAGTGGAATCAAAGATGGAAGCCAAGGCTACAGGACAAGTTGAAAATTGGAAGGTAGAAAAGTGTGTATCGGCAATCGAACTGAGACATTTTTGTAAAAATGAAAGTTATCAGATACCTGAGAAAGTGGGAATACCTTTAGGGTTTGGGTTGTTTTGGGAACAAATAGTACCTACAATATTAGATATAACGAAGCGTGTAGGATGCAAATACATATATTTGTTTGCGGCAGACAGAACGGAAGAATTTGAAGTGTCAGATATGAAAAAACTGGTAAGATATTATAAAAATGCATTCAAGTTTTATGAATGTGATGAAGATGATCTGATAATTGTAAAACCAGAATATGATGAATATTGTTATGGATTAATACAAGAGGTAAGTAAACTTGAAAAAAATAGGGACGCTGTATGGCATGAGTTCTCAGATGTATAAGAAGTTATTATAGGATATTTCATTTATTGATTATGAAAAGATTGATTGAATATATGTTTCTTCTCTTATTAGCCACAGCCGCATGGAAGGATATCCGTACAAGGCGCATCCCCAATGTGATCGTCCTTGGAATAGCGGCGGCAGGTATCTTCTCTATTCCGTTTTTCCCTGCAATCAGTTTTGCGGACAGAGGGATCGGGATATTCTGTGTGAGCGTTCCCCTTCTGGTTCTTACATGGATCGTGCCGGGATGCTTCGGCGGCGGAGACATTAAGTTAATGGCTGCCAGCGGAATATTCCTGGGATGGGAAGCTAATCTTGAGGCATTCGCGCTGGCAGTTTTCTTGGCCGGGGGTTATTGTATCTGGATGCTTCTTAGAAAGAAGCTTAGCCGAAGGGAGCGGATCGCATTCGGACCATTTTTATGTGCGGGAATCATTGCAAAGATGCTTATAGCTCTTTAATTCCGGCTTTATTCCTTTTATCTTTTTGTTGGTTGACTTTTATTTTGCGGAAGGGATATACTGTCTATGAACAGCTGAATGTATAGCGGAAGGGAGGCATGGTTTATGCCGCAGACAATACAAAGCCTGATAGATCAGTATATTTCGGAAATTAAGAAAATATATGGTTCTCATCTGCGAAGAGTGATATTATATGGTTCCTATGCCAGAGGAGATTTTAGAGTGGATTCAGATGTTGATATTATGATATTGCTTGATATGTCTGATTTGGATTTAAAGGTATATAGTCAGGAGCTTGCTTATATGACCTATGATTTTAATTTAGATAATGACCTTGATATAAAACCAATTGTTAAGAATGAGGATCATTTTAGAAAATGGATTACAAATTATCCGTTTTATGCAAATATCCATAAAGAAGGAGTAATTTTATATGGAGCAGCCTAAAAAAGATATATGATGACTTTTACATTGCCAGCCGTGAAGAGTCTGAGCGGCAGATTTACCGTTTCACCATTCCTCTGGTGCGCCTTGACTCAAACCGTATTCTAAAGATTCGTGCCAGTTTACCATCGAATTACAATCCATTTTTTTATTATGATAAAACGATAGTGTCTATTGATACGCTGAAACGAGACGTGGAATATCGTACACATTTGGAAAATGCGTATTGGGATATTATTGTTATCGACGAAGCACAGAATGTTGCAGAACGTGGAGATCATCAGGCACAGCGTTCCCGTTTGGCAAAATTACTTGCAGATCGAAGTGATACGATGATAATGCTGTCTGCAACTCCTCACGATGGTAGATCGAAGAGCTTTGCTTCACTAATGAATATGCTTGACCCGACTGCTATTGCAGATCCGCAGAATTATACGTCAGAAGATATTAAGGGCCTTTGTATCCGTAGATTTAAAAAGGATGTTAAAGACCAGGTCAGCGGGTCTTTCTTAGAAAGAACAATCACGCTTGAGCGTTGCCGGGCTTCTGCCCAGGAAGAATATGCTTTTGACATTTTTACCGAGATGCAGCTTGAAATGGACTTGGGAAAAACCAAAGGAACTGGTCAGCTGTTTAAGACCAGTTTGGAAAAATCTCTGTTCTCCAGTCCTGCCGCCTGCATCAAGAGTATTGAAGCACGACTAAGGAAACTCTATAAAAAATATACTGCAGACGACATCAAGGATATTTGTCTTCTTGAAGAATTGAAATTTGCACTTGAAGTAATTACGCCTGCAGGATTTACTCGCTATCAAAAACTGACCAAGTGTTACGGGAAACTACAGAAAAAATGGAAACACATAGTGAAGAGAATCGGAGTCTTTCATGCTGAAAGGCTCCATTAATTTTGTGGGGGCTGTTGTATAATGACTTGATTTGGTATAAAATAGTTTTAAATTAGTTCTAGAAAGTTATAGATTAGTCATAGAATTTAGTCATAGAATAATAAAAGGCGGTCGATACTATGATTTATGCAGACAATCAGCTAAAAGAGAAGATCTTAAAATTAATGGATACTTTTGAAAATGAAGTAATTGAATTTAAAGAAGCAATTATTCTTTCAATGATATTGGAAAATATTTTTCTGCTTTGAGTAATGAAGCTAATTTGCGAGGATTGCAAGAAGCATGGTTGGTCTTTGGAATATCTGATGAGAAAGAGATTGTTGGAACGGAATTTCGGAAACAAGGAGGACTGCACAGCCTAAAGAAGGAAATAGTGAATGGAACAAATGAGCGATTGACATTTATGGAAATCTATGAACTAACGATGAATGGATGTCGAATTATTGCATTTCAGATCCCTCCAGCAATACGGGGAATACCGACCACATGGCAAGGAGCGGCATATGCAAGAGAACATGAATCTGTATCGCCTTTGCCTATGAATAAGGTTGATTTAATCAGAAGCCAGATAGGAGTGGACTGGTCAAAGGAGATAGTAAAAGATGCATCTATAGAAGATTTGGATGAGGAAGCAATTAAACGGGAACGTGAACTTTTTTCAAAACGCCAAAAGGATCGTAAGAAAGCGCAGGAGATTTTAAAAAAGTTATCAGACATTGAAGTGTTAAATAAAGCGGGAATAACAATTAAAGGAGAAATTACTAGAACAGCATTGCTTCTTTTGGGGAAAAGTGAATCCAGTTATTTTTTTGACGGTTTTATTCCAAGATTAACATGGACTCTGTACAATGCTGACAATACAGTGAAAACATATGAGCATTTTGACATGCCTCTACTTTTGGCAGTAGACGAAGTATATTCTCGAATTAGAAATGTAAAGTATCGCTATATTGCTGGGCAGCAAACACTATTTCCGGATGAGGTTGATCAGTATGAGCCAGAATTGATAAAGGAGATTATAAACAATTGTATTGCTCATCAAGATTATCGTTTACGTGGAAAAATCAATATTGAAGAGTTTGAGGATAAACTTGTTTTTATGAATGAAGGAGCATTTATCCCGGAAACTATTGAACAAGCGTTGGAGCCAGGATATAAACCGCCTTATTATCGAAATGTATTTTTGTGCAATGCAATGGTAAATTTGTATATGATTGATACTAATTCTATGGGAATACCGATGATGTATCAAATTCAAAGAGATAAGTGTTTTCCTTTACCAACATATGATTTAGAAACACTCAACCGGGTTAAGGTGACTGTATTTGGAAAAATCATAGATAAAAATTACACACAACTTTTATATTCAAATGGCGATTTAGATATACAAACTGTATTTTGGTTAGATAAGGTTCAAAAGAAAGAAACAATATCTAAAGAAAATTTTAGGATATTAAAAAAGCAAGGCTTGATAGAGGGGAGGTATCCAAATTTATTTGTGTCTTTTAAAGTAGCAGATATTGTGGGACAAAAAGCGGACTATATACGAAACAAAGGATTAGATGATAATATTTGCAAACAGTTAATAGTAAAGGCCTTAGAATCTATGGGAGAAGCAAGTAAGCATGAATTGATGGATATATTAGACAAGGCATTACCGGATGTATTGAGTGAAAATCAAAAATCAAAAAAAGCATCAAATCTATTGCAAATATTAAAAAATGAGAAAATAATTGCGACAAAAGGTAAAAACCGGTATGCAAAGTGGTATATAGTAAAATGATTACTAATATATACAAGGAGTTTATGCTGTATGCGATAGGTAGAAATATCAATAAATATCATCGCTTCTTGAACAGCAAACTCCAGAAATTTAAAGGAAAAAAAGAAGAAAATATCGCTTCATGAAAGGTGTGGTTCAACAGAAGGGGAACCTTTATTTAGTGCAGCCAAAAATAATGCTTCCTCCTATAAATAGAGATACCCCACAGAATGTGCCAGTGCTAAACGGCATCATTTCCGCAGGGTGTCTCTATTTTTCTTTAAAATCGGAAGAAATCGGTATTAGCCGACTGCCCCTTAGCATTGTCTTTATTCCTCAGAAACATGTATAGGGAAGCAATCTGCAGGATTTTTTATATTGCGGTAATAATCTATGAAGCGTTCAAGGAGTTCGTCTTGAGACGTTGTCTCGCCGATTAATTCCATCTCATCAAGCGCTTTCTGAGCATTTCCGTCAATCTGGTATGCCTGGATCGCCTTTTCTTCTATATGCTTCGGGGCTTTCTCAAGCGTCTGCCCCTCTTCCCAGATCACAAGCTTGTCTTTCTTGCCTTTTCCCCGATAATTGATAGAAGTACAAGTATAAGTAGAATCAGGGTCAAGATTTGAATAGAAATCTCCGGAAACTTCCGCGGGGAATATGATGCTCATAGTGTCATAGTAAAAATATTTTTCTTCGTCTACAGACAACGGATACTGACAATGTAATTCATAAAAGCCTTCGTGTTTGTCCGAGGTTTTGTCAATAATCTCCATTGATCCCAGTGTCGGCGGATTGACCAGCTTCGGGAATTCCAGCGTACAGTAGACGTCTCCTCCCGCCAGTTGGTAGAGTTCCGTGATCTTAATATCTTCTGCCGGTACGGCAAAGACGCTTGATTCCAGGAATTCCGTCCAGCCGATCTTAACTAAGGCTCCGGCAACCAATAGAAAGAATCCGAGTATTATAATGTTCAGGAAGGTGATCTTCTGGCGGTACTTCCTGAGAGATTTTACGAACCGCGCCCCTTCTTTGTCAGTCTCTTCCGGGATGGCAGAGACAGGCGGGAACGTCTCTTTGGCCTGTTCATAGGCCTTGCGGCAGCCGGCGCAGTCTTCGATATGCTCCTTGATGATTCGGCTGCTTTCTTCACTGCAAACGTCGTCTTCGTACAGGATCAGCAGATCCCGGATCACCCCGCATGGTACGGGTGCATTCTTCGAAGCGTTCAGATAGCTTTGGTCATGTTTGGAATTCGTATTATTCGTAGTATTCATATTCGTACCCCTTTCATTTGAAAATGATCTGTTCGCGGATTTTTGATTTTGCCCGGTGATAGGTGACCCTTGCCCAGCCTTCCTTTCGGCCGAATATCTCGCCGATCTCCCGGAAGGACAGCTCGCCGAGCGTCCTCAGCGTGAATACTTCCTTGTAAGGTTCCTCCAGATAATGAAGGACCTTATAGATAGAGAGCGCTTCATCCTTGCTGATACACATGGATTCCATGCTGTGCTGTGAAGAACTCTCACTGTCAGAGATCTTATCTTCTGTCTCCTGGTGTTTCGTCTTTTTTATGTGGGACAGGTAAGTATTCTTGGCAATCTGAAAGAGCCAGGTTTTAACGGAGCATTCGCCGCGGTATTTGTTGATATTCTTCAATACCTTAAAGAAGGTTTCCTGAGTGATCTCCTCGGCAATATCCGGGCTTTTGCTCATGGCCAGGATGAAGAGATAGACGTCTTTGAAATACAATCGGTACATTTCCTCGAAATCCATGGTGTATCACCTCCTTTATTAATTAGACTCCCCGGGGTACGTTTTGTTACAGGAATTTAAAAATAACTGAAAATATGTTTTCAGTTACAGTTTAAGGAGCTTGTCGGCTGCAAGAGAAGCATCAGGCTGAAAGTAGATATCCTTCCCATTATTGCACTCATACATAAAGTCCTTCAAAGGCTTGCTTGTATATTGGGAGAAATCTCCGTATATTGCGAATCTTACCCCATAGTTGATAAATTTTTGCAGAATCTCCCCTGCCAGACGAGTGCTCAGGACAAAGAAATCCTCGGCAACAGCTTCTTTATTTACTGCGATATTCGTGCAGTCTTCTTCGTACATCACCGTCATGATCAGATCCAGGGCGGACTGGACGTCCGTGATCAGCAGTTCGTCGCTGTGTATAACTGCGGCTTTCATATTATTTTTTCTTATAATTTCTGTTTTCATGTTCTGCCTCCTTATTATTCGTATAAGCTGTCAATCAGATGATCAGCCATATAATCAAAGACCTCCCTGTGATCATATGGGAGCAGGTCCTTATTCTTGATATTCATGATCAAAGAGTATATAATTGACAGCGCCATATCAGCATCCACCTTTAACTTCAAATACGGACGGTTCAAAAATAGCTGCCGGCTCGTCTTATTGGATTCTTCGATTTTTGCTGCCTGTTCTTCTGATAGTTTATTCATCAGAACGGTATAGTCCATGCTGTCTGATTTATACAAAAAATTGTTCTTATCGTATTCCCGGTAAATGTGTTTCAATGCGGCTGCCGCGCCCTGCTTATCCTGCCTGGCTTCGATAATATCCAGGGCTTCTTCGTTGATCTGAGCCTGCACGGAGCACAGGACTTCGCAGAAGAGAGCTTCTTTTGATTCGAAGAAAAGATAAAATGCACCCTTTGAGATGCCTGCCTGTCTGCAGAGATCATCTACATTCGTCTTCTTATAGCCGTACTGCGTCCAGCTCTGCTTACAGGCCTCCTGCAGATGATTCCGTATATTGTCCTTCTCATGTTCCGTAAAGCTTCTTGCCATAATTGTCCTCCTGTATATGACTTAAAATACTGATTGAGTCATAAAGATAATATTATGTTTTTGAGAAAATGTCAAGCAGAGATTCAGAAATGCAAAATATTATAGACAACCTGAATGCGGATGTGGTATGATGAACACCGACACTATGTGAATACTCTTTGCTTGGTATCAGGCAGGGGGTATTTTTTATCTTATAGGGTGCGCCCAGCTAAGGGCTTGGAATTCGGTGGGTGAAAGTCCTACGGTGTAAG
>OFGA01000918.1_pt1 | contig 22110 bp, 18 predicted proteins | sample 1521471 | NCBI WGS metagenome assembly OFGA01 (sample SAMEA3504086, study PRJEB24116) | mouse gut metagenome | biome: mouse gut; feature: mouse-associated habitat; material: faeces | place: Denmark | collected 2011
AACAGCCGCCTGGTGCAGGAACAGCTGCAGGCAGGGAAGCTGTGCGGGAACAGGAAGCGGTAAACGCAGCTGCCCAAAAAGAATCAGACGCAGAAGCATCCGAAAAAACAGATGGACAGACAGAAACCATCACAGATTATTCTGCGTTTTTCCAGGAGAAAATCAACGAAATTTTCGTAAAGATTCAAAATGGGGACACAGAACCGGTTTATCAGATTGGCTCGTGTTCCTTTACGGAAAAAGAATGGAACAGGTTCTTAAAAAAATTTGATTCCGTACAGGATGCCATCCGCAAGCTGATGCGGGAAGAATATGCAAAACGTGCGGCGAAAAAGCTGCAAAGGCGCCAGGCAGTCACAGAGAAAAAGATGCCGGAAAAAGATAAAAGCGGCCTGCTGCTGGCACCGTCAGTGTCCTGTACTTATCCGTCTTCCATTGCCGGAAAAGAAAACATCCGGTATGTGACATGGTACACAAAAGAAGGAATTTCCTGCAGAAAAATGGGACAGACAGAAGAAACCGAGTGGGAGATTTCATTTCAGAATCCAGAGCAGTATGAAAAAGTCCGGGAATTTCTCGCACAGTTTCCAGATGACTGGAACCTGCGGTTTGCAGCGCATGAAAACTTCTGGAACGATTTTTTAAGCGGAGACCTGGATACCGGCCGTTTTACAGAATTTATAAAAGGGACGGATAAGGGAGTGCCGGATTATACCGTCACAGCAGAAGACGGCTCTGTGCGGTTTGACAGGGACAAAATACAGTGGGCAAAATATCTGAATTCCTTTGAGAATGAGTTTTACACAGCAGAGGAGTTTCAAAAGAAATGGGAGATGGAAATTGCAGCAAACGCTTCAAAAAAGATAAAGATACCAGACCCGTATGAGTCTGCAGGTTTTCATGCTGTAAATAACCCGCTGTTCCAGTTCAGCCAGCTGTACTGCGAATATCCGGGCGGGCCGCTTTATACGGCCGGGCAGATGGAACAGCACATGCGGGAAGCTTTTCTGCGGACAGGTAAAATCACAAAAACTGTTTTATAATGAAAGCAGAATGAAGAATAAAAAATGAAGAATAAAAAACTGATTCAGCAGAAAAGAGGATGAAAATTATGAGCATGACAATATCAGGCAGTACAAATATAAATGTGCCGGCTGCGGCAAAGCAGGCGGGCAGGCAGCAGAAAACGCAGTCCGGGTTTGCGGGGCAGGTTCTGAAATGTGTTCAGGCAGGCGGCCAGAAGGTTCTGCTCTGCCAGGATGCGCTGATGTCTTATGCCAGCCCGCAGACCGGGGAATCCGTGAATATCTATCGTTCAAAGAACTATTCCGCGGACAATCCGGTATACCTGTTAAAAGGGCTGGATAAAGACGGCAGGGAATTTGAACAGGAGATTCATGCGCAGGAAATTGACCCGCACAATTGCAGCTATAATGAGCTGATGGTGCTGAACCTGGAAACAGGACACACATCCCCGGCTGATTACCTGCATGCCGTGGCAGCGCGGGATAAAGCCGGAATCCAGAGCTTTTTTCAGGATAAAGACTTTGCCGCCTGCATCAGGGCAGTAATGAGTGACCACAGGCAGATGGGCAGCTGGGATTCCTATCTGTCATATGATAAGTGGCTTCAAAAAATACTGGATTATGCCAGGGGAAAGTGATTTACTCCTGACTTTCCGCCTGTTTCGGAAAATATTTCCGGTAAGTATACAAAAACAGCAAAGCAGACAGCAGGGCGGCCAGATAATCGGTTATCGGCTGCGCCGCAGCCAGCATCACAGCTGACTGAAATACATTCCGGAACACAAACAGCACCGGCAGGTAAATAATGCCCTGGCGGCTGATAGAAAGAATCAGTGCCGGAAGTGCCGCGCCCGCTGACTGAATCGCATTGATAAACACAAACAAAATCCCGATAACCGGGCCGGAATAAATGTAAATGCGTGCAAAAGACATGCCATAGGAAAACGCGTCTGCATCTTCCAGAAAAGCCCGCACAAGCGGTGCCGCGCCGCAGTAGCAGATAACCGTCATAACCGCACTCAGGCCAAATGCAAGCAGCAGCGAAAATTTCAGCACAGCCAGGAAACGTTCCCGGTTTCCGGCGCCGAAGCAGTAGCCCAGCACCGGCTGGATTCCTGTTCCAAGCCCGATTAAAAGCATAACGACAATCATATTTACCTTCATTGCCACGCCAAGGCCCGCTACAGCCATGTCGCCGTATTCGGACATAATATTGTTGACGACAATGTTCGACATGCTCATCAGGATGCTGTTCAGCGAAGCCGGGATTCCGATAGCAAGCACGCCGGCAGCAAGGCCTTCTTTTGCTTTATAATGTTTCGGGTGTATGGAGAGCACTGTTTTTCTGGATAAAAGGTGCCGGATATAAAACAGGGCTGCAAATACATTGCCAAGCACGGTTGCGATGGCAGCACCGGCTGCATTCCAGCCAAAGCCCAGAATCATGACCGGGTCTAAGACGATATTAATCAGGTTTCCGATAATCATTCCCATCATGGCAGTCTGGGCTTTGCCTTCTGCACGGATAATATTGCTGAAGCAGTTGCCGGTAATTAAAAACGGGATGGAGACAGATACAATGCGCAGATACTGGGAAGCATAGCCGACGGTATCGCTGCTTGCCCCGATGGCCAGGCTGACCGGTTTAGCAAATATAAAAATGGCAGCCATGGCGAAAATGCCGATGACCAGTCCGGTCCAGAAGCAGAAGGAAGAAGCATTTTTGGCCTTTTCGGGATTTCCTTCCCCAAGCGTTCTGGATATCAGGGATGTGCCGCCAATGCCAAACAGCATTCCGATTGCCATAAATAACAGGAACGCAGGCGTTGCCACGGAAACAGCAGCTACCATATAGGCATTTTTTGTCTGTCCGATAAAAAAAGTATCTGCAAGATTATAAATCAGCACCATAATCATGCTGACAATCGAAGGGATTACATTGCTGATAACGGCTTTTGGCACAGGCGCATCCCGGAAAATTTCAGTTGTTTTGTCTGTTTCTTTGGTTCTCTGATTCATAAAAATTCTCCTTTTTCAAGTTATCCGATTTAAAATCATCCGATTCCAGATTTGCAGTAATCTGTTTCAGGATTTTTTCCAGCAGCTGTATTTCCTCATCCGGTATGCCGCGAAACATGCGTGCATTTACCAGAATGCCTTTGTGGCTGATATCTGCAATCAGGCTGGCAGCGCAATCGGTCAGCATAACCGGCTTGGAGCGCGTGCCGCCGGATGTGTCCCTGCGGATGAATCCTTTCTGCTCCAGCAGCCTGAGCACATGGATAATGCTTGTATGCCGCACGCCGAAAAAGGCGGCGATGTCTGTCAGCGTGCAGGATCTGTCCGCATGCCGGGAAAGATATGCCAGCACATCATACTGGGTGCTGGTCAGCCCGTATTTGCGCAGCACCTGGTTAAGGCCGGATTCCAGCTGATGGTGTATTTTTTTGAAATAAAACTTAAGCTCGTGCATCGTACAGCCTCCGCGCAAAATATGTAGCATGCTACATATTACAGCAAAAAAGCAGGGCTGTCAATAAAAAAATGCACCGTCTGACATTTCCGCTAAAAAATACATCTTGTACCAGAAAACACAGCATGATAAAATAAAACACAGCATACGAAAAGGAGATGACACATTATGTTAGAAACAGGAACAAAGGCCCCGTCTTTTTCCCTGCCTGACCAGAACGGAGAGATGCACACGCTGGAGCGTTACCGCGGGAAAAAGGTAATCCTGTATTTTTATTCCAAAGACAATACGCAAGGATGTACAAAGCAGGCATGCGGCTTTGCCGGACTGTACCCGCAGTTTCTGGAAAAAGGTGCAGTTGTTATCGGCGTCAGCAAAGACACACAGGCGTCACACAAAAAATTCGAAGAAAAATACAGCCTTCCGTTTACGCTGCTTTCCGACCCGCAGCTTTCTTGCATTCAGGCATACGATGTATGGAAGGAAAAGAAAATGTACGGAAAAACAGGCATGGGAGTCGTGCGCACGGCCTACCTGATTGATGAGCAGGGAATCATTATCCGTGCGTTTGAAAAGGTAAAGGCCGCAGAAAATGCAGCGCAGATGCTTGGAGAGCTGGATTAAATGAAAATCATGATTTCCCCCGCGAAAAAAATGAAAATCCGCACGGATTCTTTTGCACCGGAAGGAATTCCGGCATTTGTGGAAGATGCCGGAATCCTTCTTTCACAAATCCGGTCACTGAGCCTGGCACAGGCAGCACAGCTGTGGAAGTGCTCCGGCAGCCTGGCCGAGCTTAATTACGGACGGTTCCAGCAGATGGATTTTGAACAGGCGCTGACACCGGCTGTTCTGGCATACGAGGGGCTGCAGTACCAGCATATGGCACCGGAAATTTTTACAAAAACGCAGCTTTCCTATATCAAAGAGCATCTGTACATTTTGTCCGGATTTTACGGGCTGCTGCGGGCGTTTGACGGGGTGACGCCGTACCGTCTGGAAATGCAGGCAAAATTAGCTGTGAATGGCCAGAAGGATTTGTACGGTTTCTGGGGAAGGCGCATTTATGAAAAGCTGTCTGAAGGCGGCGGTGTCATCGTAAACCTGGCATCGAAAGAGTATGCCAGATGCGTGGAAAAGTACCTGTCCCCGCAGGACCGGTTTCTGACCGCAGTATTCGTAGAACTGAAGGACGGAAAAGCGAGACAGAAGGGGACGGCTGCAAAGATGGCGCGCGGGGAAATGGTGCGTTTTCTGGCAGAACAGGAAGCACAGGAGCCGGAACGGATGAAAGAATTCCGGGGGCTTGGTTTTGCCTATGCACAGGAACTGTCAGATGAAAATACTTACGTTTTTACAAAAAGGGTTGACAAACAGGAAATGCCGTGCTAAGATAGGTGCATCTTGAGGAGAGAGGTGAAAAAATGCGGATATAATTTACTTTTGATTGCATAAATGGAATGCGTATTCAGCCAGCATGGGTTTTGCCCGTATGCTGTTTCCTTTATGCTGCCAGAAGCAGATTATATTCTCATGACTTCTCTTTTTTGTGTGTAAAAAGCTGTCAGGCATATGGCCGTAAAAAGGACAGCAGGCACGGGAATCCAGGCTGGAAAGCATGGCGCAGCATGCATTGGCATTTGAAGCAGGGAAACGCCATGCGGCTGCATGGAACCGGGGCAGGAAAGCACAGCCGCAGATTGGAAAAAGAGACGGGAGCATATAATAGGACTGACTGGCAGCAGACAGTTCTTTTTTTGTGCAAAAATGCGGCAGCGGACAGGTCCTGGCTGGTTTCTGGAGAAAGGGGGAGCCTGTGAAAAATATTTTTATCGAGGGGCTGCAGGGAATGGGAAAATCAACCCTGCTGCAGGCCATTTCGCAAAAAGCCCCGGAATACCATGTGTGCCGTGAGGGCGATTATTCCCCGTTTGAGCTGGCATGGTGTACATGGATGACGGAGAAGGAATACAGGGAATCCCTGCAGAAATTTCAAAGCCTGCGCAAAGAGATTTCCATGCATACGTTCCGCGAAGGGGAGCATTATATTGTAACCTATACAAAAATCCTGACAGACGCTGCGGGGTTCCACCAGTATTTCGGGGAGTATGAGATTTATAACGGGAGAAAGCCGTTTCGTGAGCTGGAAGAAATCATCCTGTCCAGATACCGGAAATATACAGGAACGGGATGCCTGACAGAGTGTGCGTTTATGCAGAATATTATGGAAGAACTGATTTTATTCCAGCAGCTGGATGACGATGAAATCCTGTCCTTTTACGAGAGGCTGTACGATGCAGCCGCGTGCAGGGACAGCTTCCTGCTCCTGTATTTATACAGTGGGAATATTGCTGAAAACCTGGAAATCATCCGCAGGGAACGTTCGGATGCACAGGGAAACCAGCTGTGGCATGACCTGATGATGTCGTATCTTGCCAGCTCCCCTTATGGCAGGAAGCACGGATATACAGGGCCGGAGCATCTGGTGCAGCATCTGCGGCACAGGCAGCAGCTCGAGCTGCGCGTGATAAATGAAATCCTCAAAGGCCGCGCAGCGGTGCTTCCGGCAAAGCAGTGGGAGCCTGGAGAGGTTTTCAGGCTGATAAAAACAAAATAAATACCGTGTGACAGCTGGATGTGAAAAAACAGATATAAAATGTGCAGAACAGGTTCTTGCTGTTTTTTTCTGCCATATTATAATGAATATGTAACCCACATCAGATACCCTGCTGTTTTGCCCTGAATCAATGCCATGGAAACAGCAGGGCATTTGTGCGGGTTCTGCAATGGATGATAAAACAGGGGGGGATATGAAATGATTCACATTCAGCGGGAAAAAGAATCCCGGCAGGGGATTGCAGCAAAGGGTATTATCAGGCTGCGCAGGAAAGATTTGAATCAGGCCGTTTCGTCCATTTCCGGCCTTTGGGATATGAAATACGAACCGTCAAACGGGATGCTCAATGATATACACAGGCGTCTTTTGGACGGAAGGAAAGGCTTTGAAAAGGCCGTGACAAAAACGATGGATGCGGTTATCCGCATGAGCGCGATGGACCTGATACTGAAAACAAATGCAGAAACACTGGATGCAGTAAACGGTTCTATTGTGGAAGCAGCCGGCAGCATTTCGCAGTCTGCGGCATCAACGGCAGACATTGCCAGCCAGGTAGCAAGAGCGCATGAAAACCTGACAGCTGCCATTATCAGTGTCTCGGATGAGTCCGCGAAAATCATGGAGGAAATCCATGACTGTGAAATGCACCTGGATTCTGTAAACGGGCTTTCTGCGGATGCCATTTCCAATGCAAAGGAAATGAAAACGGATATTCAGGGGCTTTTGGATATGGCGGGACATATGGGGGAAGCGATTTCAGCCATCCGGGCGATTTCTGCCCAGACGAACCTTCTGGCGCTCAATGCTTCGATTGAAGCTGCACGCGCCGGGGAAGCCGGAAAAGGATTTGCAGTCGTGGCGGAGGCTATCCGCAAGCTTGCAGACGAGACAAAAACACTGACCGAACGGATGGGGGCTTTTTTGGAAAATGTAACGGATGCTTCGGAAAAAAGTGCGGTCAGTGTAGAAACAACCGTAACGGAGCTCGAACAGATGAGCCAGGATATTAAAAATATATGGAATGTGACAGGAAACAGCCGTACCGGCATGGTGCATATCAGCGATTCGGTTTCTTCCCTGGCTGCGGTCAGCGAGCAGATAAGCAGCTCCATGAATGAACTGGATAACCACTCCAGGCATGTCAGCGAACAGTGCTGTGACATGGAAAGCTATGCCGGCTCGCTCGCCGCTGCCGCACAGTCTGTTGCAGGGCTGGCAGAACCGGCCGGAATTATTGAAAAGCAGCTGGCAGAATCCGCTGGAATTATGGGGAAAATGTCGCAGGATGCCTTTTACATGCTGGATAACCAGATTTTGCTGCAATGCATTGAAAGCGCGGCTGACGCACATCACAGCTGGCTGGAAACGCTGAAAGAAATTGCCTGCAGCGGACAGCCAAAGCCGCTGCAGACAGACTGTGCAAAGTGCGGGTTCGGGCATTTTTATGATACATTTCAGCCTGTACATCCAAAGGTGGCGGATATCTGGAACGGACTGGAAGAAAAACACAAAACGTTTCATGCATACGGCGCGGAAATGATAGATGCCATCCGCGGCGGCAGGACGGACGGGCTGGAACAGATTTACCGGAAGGCCGAAGAATGTTCAAAAGATTTAAACCGTGATTTCAAGCGGCTGATTCAGGCTATCGAACTGCTGTCGAAGGAGCATATACGGGTATTTGAGCCTGCATAAAGCATAAAGTAAAAGGCAGCGGGCATCCCGGGCTCCTGGAATAATCAGGCAGATATTTCCGTGCCAAAAAGCCGGCATGAATCCTTTCACATGGCTTTCGCCACATGGGAATTATGACAGGAGGGATGCATATAATGCTGCAGATGAAAAATATAACCGTAACACATAAAAGAGATTTCAGGGTACTGATACAGGATTTTTCCCTGTCCTTAAATCCCGGAGACAAGGCAGCGATTATCGGGGAGGAGGGCAATGGAAAATCCACGCTGTTAAAGCTGGTTTATGACGCATCTTTAATTGAAGGGTATGCAGATTATACCGGGGAAATTATAAAAAATGGTGCCAGGCTTGGGTATCTGGCACAGGAATTAGACGAATCCGATAAAAACAGGACTGTTTATGAATACTGTATGGAGTGCGGAGAATTCTGCCTGATGGCACCAAAGGAGCTTGGGGAAATTGCCCGGACACTGTCACTGGACACGGCGTTTTTTTATTCAGGCCAGATGATAAAAAGCCTCTCAGGCGGGGAAAAGGTAAAACTCCAGCTGGCCAGGATTTTGATGGAGCGCCCGGACATCCTGTGCCTGGATGAGCCTTCGAACGATATCGATATCCAGACGCTGGAGTGGCTCGGGGATTTTATCCGCAGGACACCGCTGCCTGTTTTGTTTATTTCGCATGATGAAATGCTGCTTGGACAGACAGCAAATAAAATTATCCATTTTGAGCAGCTTCAGCGTAAAACAAAGCCGCGCCATACAGTTGCTGCCACAGGCTACGAGGCATATATCAGAAACCGGCAGCAGGCATTTGCGCGCCAGGAACAGATGGCCCGCAGGGAGCGCAGAGAATATGAGAAAAAACAGGAACGGTTCCGCCGGATTCAGCAGAAGGTAGAACACCAGCAGAATATCATTACCAGGCAGGACCCGCACGGCGCACAGCTTTTGAAAAAGAAAATGCACGCGGTAAAAGCAATGGAGCGCCGGTATGAAAAGGAAGCGGAGCAGATGAGTGAATTCCCGCAGACCGAGGAAGCCGTATTTATCCGGTTTGGAGAAAAGACGTCCCTGCCAGCCGGAAAACGCGTGCTGGATTTTTACTGCAAAAAGCTTTGCGCGGCGGGACAGGTGCTGGCGCAGGATATCCGGCTGACCGTATGCGGCCCGCAGCATGTGTGCATTGTCGGCAAAAACGGGGCCGGGAAGACAACACTGCTAAAGCAGATTGCAAAAGAGCTGTCCGGGCGCACAGACCTCAAGGTGTTTTACATGCCGCAGAACTATGAGGAGCTGCTCGGCCAGGAACAGACGCCGGTGGAATTTTTAAGCGTGGAAGCAGGCAGGGAGGAAGCAGGCAGAATCCGGACTTATCTTGGCAGCATGAAATTTTCTGCGGATGAAATGGCGCATCCGGTGTCGATGCTGTCCGGGGGACAGAAAGCAAAGCTTTTACTGTTAAAAGTCAGCATGCAGGGCTGCAATGTGCTGCTCTTAGACGAGCCGACCAGAAACTTTTCCCCGCTGTCTGCGCCGGTTATCCGTGCCATGCTCAAAGACTACGGCGGAGCGATTATCAGCGTCTCACACGACCGCAGGTATATTGAGGAGGTGTGCACGGAAGTTTATGAGCTGACCGCGAACGGGCTGGAACGCACCAGGCTGTAAGCAGGGGCAGTGCAGACATTTTTTTGGTAATTTTGAATCCGGCACTTCTTTACACATCCCGGATTTTTTAGTATAATATGACCAGAACCACCCATAAAAGGAACGGAAATTTTATCAGAAACGACATACAGGCATTCCGTCTGGGGAAGGAGAGGGTATTATGCTGTTAGAATTTTTGGGAGCTGCGCATGAGGTTACGGGAAGCTGTCATTTTATACAGGCGAACGGAAAGAGCATGCTGGTAGACTGCGGCATGGAGCAGGGGCCGGATTTGTACGAAAACCAGGAAATTCCGGTTAATTCTGCGGCGATTGACTATGTATTTGTCACGCATGCGCATATTGACCATTCCGGGCTGCTGCCGCTTTTGTACAGCCACGGGTTCCGCGGTGAAATTTATGCTACGAAAGCGACCTGCGAGCTGTGTAACATTATGTTAAAGGACAGCGCGCATATCCAGATGTTTGAGGCAGAATGGCGCAACCGCAAGGCAAGGCGCGCCGGCAAAAAAGAAGTCACGCCATTGTATGACATGGATGATGCCATCGGGGTACTGCAGCATTTTATTCCATGCGAATACGATACGCAGCTGGAAATCGGCACGGATGTGAAGGTGCGGTTTGTGGATGCCGGGCACCTGCTTGGTTCATCCAGCATTGAGCTTTGGATTACCGAAGGGGAACAGTCAAAAAAGCTGGTATTTTCCGGTGATATCGGAACCGGGCACCGCCCGCTGATTAAAGACCCGGAATATATCAAAGACGCAGACTATGTCATTATGGAATCGACCTATGGGAACAGGCTGCATACACCGCCGCCAGATTATGCTGTCACGCTGGCGGAGGTAATCAAAGATACGTTTATCCGGGGCGGAAATGTAGTGATTCCGGCATTTTCCGTAGGGCGCACGCAGGAGCTTTTGTATTTTATGCGCAGAATCAAAACGGAACACCTGCTGACGGGATTTGAGGACTTTGAAGTCTATGTAGACAGCCCGCTTTCGATAGAAGCGACAAGCATTTTCCACAAAAACAATGAAGACTGCTTTAATGAAGAAGCAAAGCAATTGATTGCATCAGGCGAAAACCCGATTCGTTTTGAGGGCTTAAAGACTTCTGTTACAAGCGACGAGTCCAGGGCGATTAACTTTATAAAGCATCCGGTTGTTATTATATCGGCATCCGGCATGTGCGAGGCAGGCCGCATCCGCCATCACTTGAAGCATAACCTGTGGAGAAACGATTCCACGATTGTGTTTGTAGGCTATCAGGTGCCTGGAACACTTGGGAATTTCCTGTTAAACGGGGCAAAAAAAGTGAAGCTGTTTGGCGAAACCGTAGAAGTCCGCGCAAAGATTTTAAATCTTCCAGGTATCAGCGGACATGCAGACAAAGACCAGCTGACCCGGTGGGCAGGAGCGTTTCAGGAGCATGCGCCAAGGAAGTTTTTCATTGTGCACGGCGAAGATACAAAGACCGATGCGTTTGCAGAGCATCTGCATCAGGAATTCGGCTATGATGCACAGGCGCCGTACAGCGGGGACACGTTTGACCTTGTATCGGGCGTGCAGATAAAACAGGGCCAGCGCAGGCGGATAGAACACGAAAAGCATGTGAAGTCCATGAAAGCATCTGCGAATGTATTTGCAAGGCTGTTAGCAGCCGGGGAACGGATTCTCGGCGTGATTCATAAGTCAGAAGGACGTCCGAATAAAGAGCTGGCGAAATTTGCAGACCAGATTCATGCACTGTGTGATAAGTGGAGCAGGTAGGAAGAACGGCCATACCGGCTATAAAACGCAGAAAGCCGCAGCGCCAGGGCTTCCTGCGTTTTGCCTCAGGTCAGTGACAGGTAATTCTGCATGCTTTTTAAGGCGGATTTTTCCAGCCTGGACACCTGTGCCTGGGAGATGTGGATTTCTTCTGCCACTTCCATCTGTGTCTTGCCTTCAAAAAAGCGCAGCTTGATAATATAATTTTCCCGGTCGTTCAGCCGTTTCATGGCATCCGACAAAGAGAGCGATTCAATCCACTTGGATTCCTTGTTTTTTTTGTCGGATATCTGGTCCATGACATAGAGCGTATCGCCGCCATCCGTATAGACAGGCTCGTACAGGCTCACAGGCGTCTGGATGGCATCGAGTGCAAAGACGATTTCTGCCTTGGTCAGCCCGGCTTCTTTTGCGATTTCATCCAGGGTTGGTTCCTGGCTGCAGGTGCGTGTCAGCACTTCCTTGGCATGGATGGCTTTGTATGCATTGTCGCGCAGCGAGCGGGAAACGCGGATGCTGTTGTTGTCACGCAGGTAACGGCGGACTTCACCTATAATCATAGGTACAGCATAGGTAGAGAACTTTACGCCCATAGTCGGGTCGAAATTGTCAATCGATTTAATCAGTCCAATACATCCAATCTGGAACAGGTCGTCCACATTTTCATGATGATTCGAAAAACGCTTGATAACACTTAACACGAGGCGCAGGTTGCCGTTGATGTACTGTTCCCTTGCATCCTGGTCACCCTGCTTGATTCGTTTAAACAGTTCTTCTTTTTCAGATTCTTTTAATACAGGCAGCTTTGCAGTGTTTACGCCGCAGATTTCAACTTTATAGACAGCCATCGTTAACCTCCGGATTGCTGGCAGCAGCCATTTGGGCCCGGCCCTTCCCCTGAGGGACAAATGGCCGGCGGCTGCTGCTGAATTTGATAATAAAAGAATGCTCGAAATCGAAGAAAATATTCATAAAATATGCGGACTGTCCGATATATAACACATATCGCAGCAGGGAAGCAGCCGTACAGGGAGGTCAATGGCATGGATGATATTTCTTTAACTTATACAGGTATTATGAAACGGGGCAGTGAGAAAATTGTAAAGGTGCGGTTTTCCAGAAATGGAGAAAAGGATTATGCAGAAGGCGTCATACCGGGCGGGAAAATAGAAAAATCGCAGGGCTTTTCGGACAAGGAGCTGGCATCGCTGCGTTTTTATTTAAAAGCCAATGCAGCTGATTTGATTCAAAAAGCGAAGGAAATTACGGGGCTGCGGGGGTACTTCCGGGACAATCCGTAAATGTGCTGCATATAAAGCCCGATTTTACAGTATTTTTCGGCATTTTTTATAGTTATGAATTAATTTTAAGTTTTCTTAAAAGATTCTTAATAAATTAACCAATTGGAACTTCATAAAAAATCCGTTACAATGTATCTATGATTAATCATAAGGCATGTAACGGATTTTTACGTGCTGTGTATGTTTCACCCGGCAGCGGCAGCAGGCAATACAGGCACCGTGCAGGGACGGGTTCAGGCAGATGCAGCAGGTTTGTTTCATGCAGGCATTTGGAGGAAAATATGTATAATATTCTGGTTTGTGATGATGAAAGAGACATCGTATCTGCTGTGCGCATTTACTTAAGCAGCGAGGGGTATACGGTCTATGAGGCTTATAATGGAAAGGAAGCGCTTGCGGTTATAAAGAAAGAGGAAATACACCTGGTGCTGATGGACATTATGATGCCGCAGATGGACGGCATTGAGGCCATGGTAAAAATCCGTGAGCACAGCAATGTGCCTGTCATTCTGCTGACGGCAAAGGGCGAAGACATGGATAAGGTGCTCGGGCTTACGGTCGGTGCGGATGATTATATTACCAAGCCGTTTAATCCGGTTGAGCTTCAGGCCAGGGTACGGTCGCAGCTGCGCCGCTACATGCAGCTGGGCGGCGGTGTGCAGAAGGCATCCGGCAGGCTGTGCATCGGCGGCATTGAGCTGGACGACAAGTCCAAGGAAGTAACGCTGGACGGAGAGCCGGTGTCTTTAACGCGTACCGAGTACGATATTTTAAAGCTGCTGATGGAGCATCCGGGCCAGGTATTTTCTCCAAGTGAAATTTATACACAGGTATGGAAGGATATTTCGTTTGGAACGGAAAATACGGTAGCGGTACATATCCGGCATCTGCGTGAAAAAATAGAATATGACCCGGCGCAGCCCCGTTTTTTAAAAGTAGTCTGGGGACGCGGGTATAAAATGGAAGAAGATAAGTAAACATGACAGATGCAGGAGCCGGATGGACACCCGGGGATTCTAAGATGTCTGTGGAACAGAAAGGAGTTTGGTTATGGAAGCATTAAAATCAAGCATGGCAGCAAAAGTGGCGGCCATGATGCTTTTTATCATATGCGTGGTGTCATTTGCGGCGAGTGCAGCCGGAATGATTGCCATGGATGTCGTTGGCGGGTATCAGATGACAAAGGAAGAAATGGTGCAAAAGGCATTTGACCAGGCATGCAGCAATTATTCTGTCCTGGCTATGGCGGGGCATGAAGAAGACTTTAACAAAGAGGAGCTTGACGCAACAAATTTCCGTTACGGCGTCGTAAAAGCGGATAATATCGAAGATGTGGATTTTTCCGACCCGGACAGCTATATCGGCGGAAATTTTGATGAAATCCCGCATGTAAAACAGCTGCATCTGGAAGAATTTGACATTTCCAAAAATTCCAGCTTCCAGCTTGGGAACGGGAATATTCTGGATTCTTATTACCAGAGAGCGGAATCTCCGTTTTATTATACAGAAGAAAACTACCCGCTGGATGGCATATTTTATGGCATGGATTCCGATACCTTTTATGCCCGTTCCGGAAAAAAAATGTTTCCAATGCCGGAGAATGTACAGATTTATACGGCAGAAGATCCATATCCGTCATATTTAAATGAAAATGAAGCGGGGGAATTGATGCAAAAGGATGAAACCGGATATTCGTTTCAGGAAGGCATAACGGCAATCTTTAACGATACGCAGGAAACTGCCCTGAGCAGTGTCCGGATTGAGAAGGACTCTGAGCTGTTTAACCGGTATCAGCTGGTTTCAAATGAAGGAATAGGAGCGTTTGACAACGGCACCTTTTATACAAACAGGGAACGAGAAGTAAAATTCCAGCATTATATCGTGGCATCCTATGTCAAAACACCTCTTTCGGGAGCGGACAGCTTCCGTAGCGGCGATATGTTTGTGCAGGCAGAACGGGCAGTAGATTTTGCTTACCGCCTGCGTTATGCGGCGATTCTGGTTCTGGTGCTGTCGGTTGTACTGCTTGGAAGCTCGTTTGTATTTTTAATGTCATCAGCAGGACACCGCAGGGGACAGGAAGGTGTCCATGCCGGGATTTCAGACAGGATTCCGCTGGACCTGCACGCTGCCCTGACAGCCACTGCAATATGGATGCTTGGATGCATTGTTGTTATCTTGGGGTATGCATCGTTTGACCGCATAGATACCGGCAGCCTGGCAGGACTGGTATCGTTTGTAGTAGCTTCTTCCTGTGCAGGCATTGCAGCTATTTTGTTTGTGATGGAATTTCTTATGAGCTTTGCAGTCCGTGTAAAGCTTGGAAAATGGTGGCGGCATACGATTATTTACTGGATTTGGAGAAAATGCCTGCATCTGGCCGGGCAGACGCTGCGTTTCTGCGTGTTTGTGATTGCAGGTTTATTGAAAAGCATGACGCTTTTGTGGAAGGCATGGTTTCTGCTTGGGTTTCTGGCTTTTGTGGAATTTTTTATGATTGCCAGCTCGTACCGGTATGATTATGCGGTTTTCTGGGCATTGGAAAAGGCGGTTCTGTACCCGTTTATTATTATCCAGCTGATGCAGCTGCGCAAGCTGCAAAAAGGTGCGCAGCGCATAGCAGACGGGGCGCTGGATTACCAGATTGATACCAGGCATATGTTCTGGGAGATTAAAAAACACGGGGAATATTTAAACGATATCGGAAACGGCATCAACAGCGCAGTCAATGAGCGGATGAAAAGCGAGCATTTTAAAACGGAGCTGATTACCAATGTTTCGCATGACATTAAAACGCCGTTAACGTCGATTATTAATTATGTAGACCTTCTGCGCAAGGAGGAGATTGACAATCCGAATGTGAAGGAATACCTGGAAGTACTGCACAGGCAGTCTGCGCGGTTAAAAAAGCTGATTGAAGACCTCATGGAAGCGTCCAAGGCATCCACGGGAAACCTCAGTGTCGTAATGGAAAAATGCGATGCCGGTGTCATGCTCGTGCAGACCGTAGGCGAATTTGAGGAAAAGCTGATGGCAAACCAGATTGAGCTGCAGGTGAAAAAGCCGGAAAATGGCATTTACATTCAGGCAGACAACCGGCATCTGTGGCGCGTGTTTGACAATCTGATGAACAACATCTGCAAATATGCGCAGCCGATGACGAGGGCTTATGTCAATCTGGAGCAGGATGGGCAAAAGGCAGTTATTACGTTCCGCAATATTTCCAGATACCAGCTGAATATCAGCAGCGAGGAATTAATGGAACGGTTCGTGCGCGGCGACAGCTCCAGAAATACCGAAGGAAGCGGCCTTGGCATTTCGATAGCAAAAAGCCTGACGGAGCTGATGAACGGAAGGTTTGAGCTGATTGTAGACGGGGATTTGTTTAAGGCTGTGCTGTCTTTTCCGCTGTATGGTACAGAGCAGGCTCTGGCACCAGCCGGGCCGCAGCGTCTGGAAATGCATCTGGAAGACATGGGAAAAAAAGAAACAGCACTGCCGCAGCGCCTTGCGATTGGAATCCAGAATGCCGGAGCGCAGGCCGCCGGAATCGGGCAGAATGTGGCAGATAAAACCGGACAGATTTTCCGCCAGGCCGGTGCACAGGCCGCCGGGCTTGGGCAGAACGTGGCAGATAAAACCGGGCGGATGGTGCGCCGCGCCGGAAGGTTCGCGTATCATGTAAAGCAGGCAGCGCAGCAGGTAAAAGAGGAAGAAGCCGAGTGGGAGCGTCAGAATGCAGCCGCGCCAGAAGCCGCAAAGCCGGTATATTATGATGGCGGGAGCCGTGCAGAAGAAACACGGTATGCATCTGGCAGAAATCATGCAGAAGAAACAATGTATACATCCAGTGGAAATCATGCAGAAGAAGTACTGTATGCATCTGGCGGGAATCAGGCAGGAGAAGCATCCTATGCATCCGGCAGAAATCATGCAGAAGATGTACTGTATGCGTCGGGCAGGAATGAATCAGAGAATACGTCTTATGAAACAGAAAGCAGTCCGGCAGCGGAACCAGTGTATTCTTATCCCGATGAATGGAAAAAGAATGCCAGAATGTAAATTTGCATGATAGTGATTCTTTCACAGAAGAAAAACAAAAGCCCAGCTGCCTGCCGCAGGAAGTCCTTGTGGCAGGCAGCCGGAAAGATGGTTACTGGCCACGGAGTGAACAGTAACGAAATACGCGGTTATTTTCCGGCTTTCAGTACTTCTAAAAGATGCATGCAGTAGCGCTTCAAAAGCCCGGCACCGGCGTTTAATCCGGCATCCGCGTTCCATTCAAAATATGCGCAGGGCGCTTTGTATTCTTCATAAAACGCAGGCGTTATCACTTCTTCAAGCTGCGGCAGGAATGTCCCTGTCTTTCTGGCATAACAGTTTGCGGCTTTTGCTTTCTGGCGGCAGGCTTTGTCCGTAAAGATTCCGATGCTTTTATGAACCGCCATATCTTCCCCAGGCAGGTAATAATAATTTTTATAATCCGGGTAAAAATATTTCAGGCTTCCTTCAAACACCGGGACAAAGAAGGTGGCAAGGCTCTCGCGGGCATGCAGGTAACAGATGCTGCTGTGGCAGGAAACGGGAGCCGGGAGCGGTTCCTGCAGCTGGCAGGAAATGACCGCTTCCCATGCAGCCTGTCCGTCCATTCTGCGGCAGGGCTTTATGTCACAGCCGGCAGGCACAAAGCCGCCGTCTAAAAAAGCATCAAACGCATAGATGGAAAGAAGCCGGGTCATGCCAAGGACATCTTCCCGGTTATGCAAAAGCAGGCGGTGCAGCAGCATTTCATCCGGTTTTTTTACATATTCTTTATATGTCTTAATAAGCTCCCCGCCGCTGTAAGCATCTTCCCGATTGATACCCAGGAATTTTTCCACGGTTTTTTGTTTATAGTTTTCCAGGCACAGGATGTTGCGAAAAGCATGCACATGCTGGTACAAGTCGACATAATTTTTATTTTCGTAAACCGCGGTGTCCAGTCCGAGCCGTTTTGCGCGTTCTTTTAAAAAGGGAATGTCAAAAGCATTGCCATGAAACGTGACAATGGCGCCTGATTTTTCTGGAAGTTTTTGGAACTCCAAAAGAATCCTGGCTTCTTCTTTTGGTGTTTCTGCAAAAAACTGCCGGATGGTGATAACATCCGGTGTTTTTTCTGCAAAGGACAGGCGGGCTGTCCCAATCAGGTAAATGCGGTTTTTCGAAGGGGATAACCCGGTTGTTTCAATATCTAAAAACAGCGCATCCTGACAAAATGCAGCGCCTTTGGGAAGCGGATTCGTCATTTTTATACATTTTTCTGTTTTATTCATTTTTCTATACTCCATATTGCACAATTTTTCGAAATAGATTATAATAAAAAAGATTGTATGATAATTTTCTGTAAAATCCTGTCTTCACAGGACAGATTTATCATAACACGAATGCATGCATAGCAAAAGCCTTATTGCACCGTTTTCTGGAAAAGCAATGCGGTTACTGTTCACGGAGTGAACAGTAACGCAATGCGAAAAGTATTGTGAAAAATACAATTTTTCAGGTATATCTAAAAGAAATGGTATGATATAATCTACGGTGGAATAGCATGTTGTATAATGCATGCTATACTATACTATATTAGAAAGAAGGGGACGTAACATATGGGACTGCGTACATTTAAAAATGGCGTCCATCCTTTCGAAGGAAAGGAATTGTCCAAGGAAAAGCCAGTCAAAGAGCTTCTCCCAAAAGGGGAGCTGGTATTTCCGGTATCACAGCATATCGGCGCGCCTGCCAAGCCGGTGGTAAAAGCCGGTGATATGGTATTAAGGGGCCAGGTGATTGCAGAAGCAGGGGGTTTTGTATCATCACCGATTCATTCTTCCGTATCTGGCAAAGTGAAGAAAATCGAGCCTCGCCGGGTAGCGGTTGGCGACCTTGTGAACTCCATTATCATCGAGAGCGACGGGGAAATGAAGGAAGCAGAGTTTCAGGAAACCGCCAATGTCACCCTGCTGTCGAAGGAAGAAATTATTGAGAAAGTCAAAAATGCCGGAGTGGTCGGCATGGGCGGTGCGGGGTTCCCGACACATGTCAAGCTTTCGCCAAAGGAGCCGGACAAAATCGATTATGTCATTGCAAACTGTGCGGAGTGTGAGCCGTATCTGACTTCGGACTACCGGCGCATGATGGAAAACCCGGAGCAGCTTGTGGAAGGGATGAAGATTGTCCTGCAGCTGTTTCCGAAAGCGAAGGGCGTATTCGGTGTTGAAAATAACAAAATGGACTGTATTGAAAAGCTGCGGGGGATTATCAAAGATGACCCGCGCCTGGAAGTAGCGGAGCTTATGACCAAGTACCCGCAGGGCGGCGAGCGCCAGCTGATTTATGCAGTGACCGGAAGGGCGATTAATTCGGGCATGCTTCCGGCTGACGCGGGATGTATCGTAGATAATGTGGAAACGCTTGTGGCTGTTTACAATGCAGTCAGGCATGGCAGGCCGGTTATGCACCGTATTTTTACCGTAACCGGGGATGCTGTGAACGACCCGCGCAATTTTTATGTCTGCACGGGTTCGAATTTCCAGGATATTCTGGATGCAGCCGGCGGATGCAAAACACAGCCGGAAAAAATGATTGCAGGCGGGCCGATGATGGGCTTTGCCCTGTTTGGACTGGATATTCCGGTTACCAAGACAAGTTCTGCGCTGCTTTGCATGACAAAGGATGAGGTAGCTGCCTGTGCGCCGACACCGTGCATCAACTGCGGCCGCTGCGTGGATGCCTGTCCGGAGCTGTTAATTCCGTCCAGGCTTGCGAAGTTTTCAGACCATGGGGAAAAGGACATGTTTGACAAATGGAACGGCATGGAGTGCGTGGAATGCGGCAGCTGCAGCTTTATCTGTCCTGCAAGGCGCCAGCTGGCACAGTCGATTAAGACTATGAAAAAGAATATTCTTGCAGACCGGAGAAAGAAATAGCCGGAAAAGAAGGATAAGCTGCAGGGTAAAACTGCAGGAAACAGAAATGAAGCAGGAAATATTTAGAAGAAAGAAACAGGCGAAATACATAGAAAGAGGTGAATCATTGTGAGTGATATGTTAAAAGTTTCATCTTCACCACATGTCCGTGCCAAAGATACGACAGACAGGATTATGCTGTATGTCATTATCGCACTGCTGCCGACCAGCCTTTTCGGCGTCTATAATTTTGGCATCCGGGCACTGATTTTGATTATTGTTACCATTTTAAGCTGCATGGCTTCGGAATGGGTGTTTGAGAAGATTACAAAACGGCCGAATACATTAAATGACTACAGCGCCGTTGTGACAGGGCTCCTGCTGGCATTAAACCTGCCGGTGTCCCTGCCGTACTGGCAGGCCGTGCTGGGCGGCGTGTTTGCGATTATCGTTGTAAAAATGCTGTTTGGCGGGCTCGGGCAGAATTTTATGAACCCGGCACTCGGTGCAAGGTGCTTCCTTTTGATATCCTTTACCGGAAGCATGACCGCATTTACATATGACGGCGTCAGCACGGCTACGCCGCTTGCCCTGTTAAAAAGCGGGGAAGAACTGAATGTGACGGTTATGGATATGCTGATTGGAAAGACCGCCGGAACGATTGGCGAGACTTCTGCCATTGCGATTTTAATCGGCGCTGTGTTCCTGATTTTAATGGGCGTGATTGATTTAAAAATCCCGGCTTCTTACATTATTACATTTACCGTATTTATCCTGCTGTTTGGCGGGCATGGATTTGACTGGACATTTGTAACAGCACAGTTATGCGGCGGCGGCATTATGCTCGGTGCGTTTTTCATGGCAACGGACTATGTAACGTCCCCGATTACGCCGCTTGGACAGATTGTATTTGGAATTATACTTGGGCTTTTGACCGGAATTTTCCGTATTTTCGGCGCGAACGCAGAAGGCGTTTCTTACGCAATTATTTTCAGCAACCTGTTAGTGCCGTTAATTGAACGCTTTACCGTTCCGGCAGCATTCGGCAAAGGAGGAAAACAGGCATGAAAAATAAGATTGTACATGACGCAATGATTCTGACTGTGATTACGCTTGTTGCCGGTTTTCTGCTCGGACTGGTACATGAGATTACACTGGAACCGATTGCAAAGGCAAATTATGAAATCGAGCAGAATGCTTATAAAAATGTATTTGCGGATGCAGCTTCTTTTGAAGCATATGAAGATTTTGACGCGGAAGCAGCGACACAGGCTGCCATTGATGCCGGGTTTGCAAATGACCTGGTAGAGGGCGCACAGGTAGCGCTGGATGCTTCCGGCAATCAGCTGGGCTATGTCATTACGGTTACTTCGACCGAAGGCAGCCAGGCAAATATTACGCTGTCTATGGGCGTGACGATGGAAGGCGTGTTAAACGGATATGCGACGACTGCAATCAGCGAGACGCCGGGCCTTGGCTCGAAAGTAGCAGATGCAGATTTTAAATCCCAGTTTGAAGGCAAGAGCGTGGAAGTATATACCGTAACCAAAACAGGCGCTTCGTCTGAAAGCGAAATTGATGCATTAAGCGGTGCAACGATTTCCACAAGGGCCGTTACCAATGCAGTCAACGCCGGACTTGCTTATTTCAGGAGTATAGGAGGTGCACAATAATGGCAGAAATTGAAGTAAATGCAGAACTTGACCGGAATTCGAACCTTGGCAAAACCTGTACAGAACGTTTATACAATGGAATTGTAAAAGAAAACCCGACCTTTATTCTGATGCTCGGCATGTGCCCGACACTTGCCGTTACGACATCTGCAATGAACGGGGTCGGCATGGGACTGTCCACGACCATCGTGCTTGTCATGTCCAACCTGATGATTTCGCTGCTGCGTAAAATTATCCCGGACGGCGTGCGCATGCCTGCGTTTATCGTTGTCGTGGCATCGTTCGTTACGATGATTCAGTTTATGATGGAAGGCTTTACGCCGGATTTATATGCATCCCTCGGGCTGTATATTCCTTTGATTGTTGTAAACTGTATTATTCTGGGCCGTGCAGAAAGCTATGCATCCAAAAACCCGGCTATCCCGTCGATTTTTGACGGCATCGGCATGGGGCTTGGATTTACCTGCGGGCTGACTTTAATCGGCATTTTCCGTGAAATTTTAGGTGCCGGACAGATTTTCGGTGCACAGGTTCTTCCGCTTGCAGATGAAGCAGCCGGAAAGGCAGGCTATACGCCGATTACGATATTCGTGCTTGCACCGGGAGCATTTTTCGTCCTGTCCATGCTGGTGGCTGTGATGAATATTATCAGGAAACGTGCAGAAGAAAAAGGAAAGCCGCTTCCGCCGGCACAGGGCTGCCTGGCAGGAGACTGTTCTTCCTGCGGCAACGCTTTATGCAGCGGGCACTTAAATTCCAGTGAAAAGAAAGAAAATCAATAGGAGGAGCGGAAGATGACAGAATTAATCTTAACCGCCATTGGCGCGGCAATCGTAAATAACGTTGTATTAAGCCAGTTCCTTGGTATTTGCCCGTTTCTTGGCGTATCCAAAAAGACGGAAACGGCAGCCGGGATGGGCGGCGCGGTTATTTTCGTTATCGGCATT
>OFGA01000923.1_pt1 | contig 22004 bp, 20 predicted proteins | sample 1521471 | NCBI WGS metagenome assembly OFGA01 (sample SAMEA3504086, study PRJEB24116) | mouse gut metagenome | biome: mouse gut; feature: mouse-associated habitat; material: faeces | place: Denmark | collected 2011
ATTTATCGTTATCAAATTTATTTTGGCAATCGGTAAAAATATCTGCCAAAGAGAGCTGTTTGTATGGTATCATTATAGATACAACTCCTTTCCGGTGGATGGTTGATTGTTACTCGACATCTCAATTTTACCATAAACCAGTGAGGAGTTGTTTCGTTTTGTAACAAAAAATATCCCGTATTTATGCGGGGTCTGGCGTTTCGCAAACGCCTATTATCCAGAAACCAGAAAGGAGATAACTCTTATGAATACAGCAATCATTCTTGATTATTTATCGGCATTAAGCGCAAATAACAGCCGTGAATGGTACCACGCAAACAAGGAAGATTATAAAAAAGCGAATGCTGAATTTGAAAAACTGCTGCAGGAGCTGATGCTGGAAATCGGGACCTTTGACAGCAGCATTTTGCAGCACAATCCGAAAGACCTTACCTTTAAAATCGTAAGGGACACCCGTTTCAGCCATGATAAATCCCCGTATAACCCTGCATTCCGCGCCCATATTGCCGCAAAAGGCAAGCTGCCGGTTCCGGCCGGGTATTACCTTATGATAAAGCCAGGCAATCAGTCTTTTCTGGGCGGCGGCCTGTTTGCAGATATGTTTAAGGATGCAACGGCTATGATGCGGGATTATCTTGCCAAAAACGGAAAGGAATGGGAAGCCATCCTGCATGAGCCGGACTTTGAAAAGTATTTTACGGTAAAGGGAACCGCATTGAAAAATGTGCCTGCAGGATATGACAAAGAGCATCCCCAGGCAGAATATCTGAAATTTAAAAGCTGGTACCTGGAATATCCGCTGACAGACGAAGAAGTGATGGACGCAGAAGCGTTTCCTGCAAAGGCAGCCGGAATTTTCCGGATGATGAAGCCTTTTAATGACTATCTGAACAAGGCGCTTGCGGGATTCAAGATGCCGTCAAGATAACCGCATCCCTTCTCCAGACAGGCGCTTTCCTGCCAGGGGAAGGGATGCCAGATTCAGCTGCCCCGCACCCAGACTGCCGGGCGCACGCAGATATCTTTCGAATCCGATGCATATCCATAGCGCATGACAGTGCCGTCTGCCGATACAAATGCCGTGCTTTCCGCTGACTTGCCAGGCGTGCGCAGCCACCATGCTTTCTGGTTTTTTCTGGATTTTAACAGGCTTTGGTAACGTTCTGCTTCTGTTTCATCCAGCAGAAAGACATAGTCCATGGTACGGCTGCTGCCGCCTGTGCCATAGGCGCTGTTTGCAGCGGTCGCAATCTCTGTCCGCAGCACATCCCTGCGTTCAAATTCCGAAAAACAGGACGCATAAAAATCCTCATTGAGCCATCTGCGCATATCTGAATTTTCCCATGCTGTTTGTGTGCCGGAAGCATGGTAAGCCATTTCTGGCTTTCTGGGATTTTTCTGAACGAGCAGGAGCTTTTTTTCCGCTCCCCTGTCAGAATCCGCGACTATCCATCTGCCATTTCCATACAAAACCGTGTCCCCGATTCTGGCAGAAGACAAGATTTTCTTTTCATACTGAGCCTTTTTTTCCAGCGCGTCTTTATAATCCCCGACTTTGCTATGCAGAATGCTGACTGCTTTTTTATAATCCCCATCCTGTGCGGCCTGCACAGACCTCTGGTAATTGCACTCCAGCCTGCGCACATCGGTATCTTTATATCCTGTGCTTTTGGAAAACAGTGTATTGGCGCGCTCGTAATCGTGGATGCTCATCAGAAAGCTGCCTTCCATATAAAATGCAGCCGGTGAGCACAAAAATACGGCTGCCCCTATGACTGCCGCCAGCACAGCCGCTGCCGCCAGCTTTCCCACTGCCGCTTTCCTGCGCTCTTTTTTACGGGCAGCTTCTTTTAAACGCTCACATTCTTCCAGCTGCGCCGGAATGTCTTTGTATTCGCTTCTAAGGCGCTTAAACTGCGCCATTGCCTGTTCATAGTCCTGTACGCTGTGCGCCTCTGCTTTCAGCCGCATGCCTTCCTGGTATACTTCTTCCCGGTGTGCCTGGCGTGCCAGCGGCAGGCGCTTCCTGCAGCGCTTTTTGCGTACCTGGCTGTCCTCATATTCCCCCAGCTGTTGAAACATACGGATTGCTTCTCTATACATATGAACCTTATCTTCCGCCTGCAGCATCTTTTCCGCGCCTTCCATGCGCCGGACAGCCCTCTGGTAATCCGCTTCCTGCTGCTGTTCCGGGGTCAGGATTATCTCTGTTTTTTTCTTCTTTTTTGCCATAAACAGCTCCTTTCTTACCATGGCATCTTTTGCAGTCCTTTTTATATCTTATATTTAAATGCGCAAAAATGCAAGAAGGTTTTGCTATTGACAAAATCCCCCCTTCCGATACAAGCATTGGTAAAAAGCGGTGGAAAATACAGTGCGGAAATGAATGTGCTTATGTTGCCTGACAGCGCCATCGAAACAGGCAGCAATCCATTATCAGCAGGCAGGGATGGCAGGGAAGACTTTTGGTGAAAAAGGCGATGAAGAACAGTTCCTGTCTCTGCTGAACGCGATTCTGGCAAAGACAAAACATAAGAAGCAGGGAGTTTACAGGCGGCCTGGCATAAGGCGGGGACTACAGCCTGCTGTCTAATGTGATTGCGATTAATATCGCAAACTTTGAGGCTGTAGCGATTGACGATTTCCACAGCGTGTTCCATCTCTGGGAAGATACCCACAGGGACTGCCTTCTGACGGATGTACTGGAAATACACTTTATAGATATGAAGAAGTTTAATTCCCTGCCGGATAAGGATATTAAGAACAATTCCCTGCACCGCTGGCTTAAAGAAGAAATCGAAAACCTGATGTAAAAGAAAGAACGTGCCTGGAATCTTCCAGGCACGTTCTTATCCTATCCTCCAATTTAATACAAAAACTCCCATATTTTAAAATATTCATTCTTATACAGGAGCTTCTATATTCCACAATACGAAGCCTCTGTGCAGAAGCTTCTCTTTCTGCAGCCCTGCTACAGAATCACCGCTTTCACTTTCCCGGAATAAGCTCCGTACAGCTTTTCTCCGTTCCGGTCCAGTTCATAGGCACGCACGCGGACATAATAAGTTTTTCCGCTTTTGAGTCCTGCAATCAAACAGGACAGGTTTTCTGTATCTGCCTTTGCAGCGGAAAGCATGGCGCCATTCACTGCGTACTGCACGGAATACCCGTCGCATTCCTCAACCTGTGAAAAGCTGACAGCCAGCGCGCCTTTTTCTGTACTGGATGCATCCGCTATCACCGGCACGCCGGCCGGAGCCAGCACATTTGCATCCAGGTCGGGGCCATTTGCCATTTCTGTATCAAATAAAACGGTACAGGACGGCACGCGGTTCTCCCATTCCGCAGACGGGGTATGCTCCTGCTTTTCGGTATCTGCGGCTTTCAGCTGCTCATCCGTAACATTAAAAAAGGTATCATCGCCACGGCTGTCATTCCAGGTACAGTCCACATTATACCACACGCTTCCCATGCGTACCTTGTTCCAGGCATGGGTATCGCTTGTTACCGTGACGCAGGAAATGCCGGCACGGCTGCAAAGCAGCGTAAACAGCTGCGCATATCCGGCACAGACCGTTGTCCTGCTGAATAATACCGCGCTGATGCAGCTCTGGCTCATTTCCGGGTCCTGCGGGTCGTCCACAACCGCACTGCTGTTGTAATCGGCATGCCCGCAGACAATATCATGTATCAGCCGTTCTTTTTCAGCTGCTGTTTCCATCTCCGCAATCTGGCCGTCCCAGATTTTCAGCTGTTCTGCAAACTGGGCTGTATATTCTGCCCTTACAGTGCCATCTGCAAACATCTCGTACAGCCCGGCCGTCATCATATTTGTATTTTCCGAATAGATAACCGAATTTCTGATAAAATAATACTGCGGATTTTCAAACAGAAAACAGCAGAATACTTTTTTCATCTGTTCTGTAGAAAGTCCTTCATAAGATATCAGCGGCAGTACATAAGCTTTTACCGTCTGGCCGTCCCGCACTGCCTCGGTCAGCAGGAAATTATCCATCCCTGTCATATAAAGGTCTGCCTGCTTTTTCAGGTTGAGGTACAGCTTTTTCTCAGCTGCATTTAACAGGCTGAAATAATAATCATTCCCGCTGGCTGCCCATTCACTCGCTGCCAGGCTGTATGGCGGCGTTTCCTGCAGGTTTCTGAGCGACCATGTGCCTGCGCCGCGGAACGCATCCGCTTTGATAAATTCTGTCCGCATTCCTCCTTCTGGCATCTGTTCAGACAGATTCTGGCCTTCGTTCTTATCCAAATCCAAGTCTGCTTTCTGCTGCAGGGCCCCGGCCTGCGCCTGCGCCGGAACCCCCAGTGCACCTCCTGCCAGCATAAGCGCTGCCATGCCGCCAGCAATCAGTTTTTTCGCATTCATGTAAATATTTTCCTTCCTCATTCATTCGCCAGCTCCTGCTGCTGCAAAAGCTGTTCTATAACTAATACGAAAAAGGTGCTATTTTTTTTGGAATAAGTTCCAGCTTAATTCAATTTCTTCCTCTGCTGCCAGACTGTTCTCAAACGTCACGGTTCCCTGCCCGGTTCTGCGGGTGCACAGCCCGGCTGCTTCCAGGCGGCGCTTCATCTCCCTGGCTGTCCCGTTTCCGCCGTCAAAAATACGGACACGCTCCCCGGCAAGTTCTTCTATCAGGCCGCGCACAAACGGATAGTGCGTGCATCCAAGCACGATGGAATCAATTTCCCTTAAATACGGCGAAAGCAGGTTTTCCAGAAACCGTTTCAAATCGGGCCCGTCTGTATTTCCGGTTTCTACAAACTCCATCAGCCCCGGGCATGGCAGCCCGATAATATCCGCTTTCTCCTCATAGCGCATCATCAGCGTTTTGTATTTTTCCTGCTGTATCGTCATCGGGGTTGCCATGACAAGCACCGTCGGATGCCCCGGCTGCAGGGCCGCCGGTTTCAGGGCCGGTTCAATGCCGACCAGCGGCACCTGCGGGTACATGCCGCGCAGGATGCGCACAGCCGCAGCCGTCGCCGTATTGCATGCAACGACAATTCCCTTGACACCCTGTTCCAGCAGGAATTCCACATTCGCAATCGTCAGCTTCCGGATTTCTTCCAGCGGCCTTGTGCCATAAGGAGCATTTTTCGAATCGCCAAAATAAAGATAACTCTCATTGGGCATCACCCTATACAGCTCCCGCAGCACGCTGATTCCGCCGACCCCGGAATCAAATACGCCTACAGGCTGTTCACTGTCTGGATTCATCTGCTTTGTTTCCCTGATATCTTCCATCTGCCTGTCTCCTGCAAACCATGGTTCTTATTCGTACTCCGCATTCACGTCCACCGGCACAAGCTCGCCGTATTTATCCGTGATGCCGTCCACATGAAAATCCGACCCGCTGTACTGCCCGCTGTTATACTGCCAGAATTTTACATTTCCAGTTCCCGTATATCCGGTTCCAAGCGCCACATTCCGGTAACGTGCAATCCATAAGTCAATGCCGTCCAGCTTTGTCTTGTCCAGGTTCGAATTCAAAAAGGTCAGGTAGCTGTACAGCACAAAATCATGGCCCGCTTCTTCAATGACCTCCTGAAACGCCTTTATGATTTCATGCAGCTTTGCCTTCGTCATCGTTTTTGATTTATGCACGGCATCTTCCATATCAAAGGCTACCGGGTACTGCAGCTCGCGTCCGTTTAATATTTCCAGCACAATACGCGCTTCTTCCCGGGCTTCCTCGGCAGTCACAGCACGGCTGTAGCAGTATACGCCAAGCGGCATCCCGACGGAAGACGCATTCATATATTTGGTTTCAAATGTATAATCTTCCTGGTCATGATTGCTGATGCGCAGGAATGCAAAATCAACACCGGAATTTTTCACACGGCACCAGTCCACATCCTCCTGCCATCTGGACACATCAATACCATTTTTAATCCCCGGCGTTACCGATACGGTTGCCGAAGCGCTTCTGCCTTCCACCATCGCCGTAACCGTTGCCGTGCCATACGACATGCCGGTTACAACGCCGTCGCTGTCTACCTGTGCAATTTCCGGCTTGTCTGAAGTCCACTCGGCCTCTCCCTCGCATATGGTAATGACCTCCAGCGGCTTGGAAACGCCTACGCACAGCTTGAGTGTGCGTGTATTCAGTGAAACCCCGTTCACCTGGTATTTTACCGGACGGCATTTCAGCCCCTGTCCGCCGGTTCCTTCTGCCGATACGCAGTAATAATAAGTCTTGCCGCCGGCCAGTCCGGTATCTGTATATGTATTTTCTGCCAGTCCCTGCGCAATGCATACATAATCATCTTTTGCAGATGCCGCACGGTACAGATTGTAGGCAGAAGCTCCCGGGGAACTGTTCCAGCTAATCTGCAGGGTATCGGAATCTGTCTGGCTGACCGAAAGCCCGATTGGCGCAGCCGGTGTCAGGTTCCCTTCCAGTATCACGCTTGCCTTGCTCAGTCCTTTGTAAGAACCGCTTTTGTAAAGCGTCTTAATCCGGTAATAATACGTCCCGCCAGGCATTACGGCACGGTCTTCATATCCGACAAAGGTACCGCTCGGCCTTTCTGCAATTTTTTTAAATCCCTTATCCGGGTACAGGCTGCGGTACACGCGGTACCCGGATGCACCGGCCGCCTTCTCCCATTCCAGCGACAGGCTGCGGTTGCTGATATTTGTTTTTACAGAATTCAGCTTTGGTGCTTCTGCCTGCGGCTGGACCGATACAGATTCCGATAAATCACCTGTTTTTACAGTTCCGTCTGCCTGCTTCGTATAAGTACAGACTTTATAATAAAATTTTTTGCCAGGCACAATCTTTTTATCCGTATATGTAAGCGTCGAAGGACTGGTAATCGTCTTGATTTTGCGGTAAGTCCCGTTTTCTTTTACACTGCGGTAAATATAATAGCCGGATGCCGAACTGTCCTGAGTCCAGGCCAGCTTTGCGGCATTGTATGCAGAAGCGCTGGCGCTTTCAAACTGCACGCCCTTTGCCGTGCCTGGTTTTGACGGCTTTGGCTCTTTTGGCGAAATTTCAGCCGGGTCTGACAGTTCTGCTTTTGCCACAGTCCCGCCCACGCTGCGCACGGCACATACACAGTACGAGTAAGCTTCCCCGGCAGCAGCGGTTTTGTCTGTATAAGACAGCCCTTCCGTCTCTGCAAGCAGCTCATAGTCTTTCTGTCCGGCAGCTTTCCGGTAAAGCTCATATTTTTCTGCCCCGTCCACCTGCTCCCATTCCAGGGAAACCGCATTCTGCGCAGATGATACATTCGTAAATTTCGTTTTATCCAGACACGGCTGCGCTGTCACCGAAGCATAATTTCCAGTTTTTCCAGTTCCATCCAGTGCACAGACGCGAAAAATATACGCTGTGCCTGTCAAAAGCGGGGTGCATTTGAACGTCACAACGCCTTTTGGAACGCTTCCTGCCACAACATACTCCGGCTGCTGCGTGACTGCCCTGCCGTCTGCGGCATCTGGGTCAGGCTCTGCATCCGGCACCCTGCCTGTGCCTTTTGCATCTGCTGCATCCGATTTGCCTGCCATATCCTGTGCAGTGCCTGCATGCGCCGCATCGGATGCATATTCAATCTGATACCCGGCTGCGCCATCCACTGCGCTCCAGGCAAGCGTTACTGTATTATAACCAAGAGCCTGCACCTGCAGCGTTTTCGGAGCTGGCAGCTGGCTGCTGGTTTTTGCGTGAATGCGTGCCTGCGTGGAATTTCCGGCTTCTTCCTGCGGGATATCCATATTTTCCTGGCTGTCTCCGGCTGCCGGAAGCTGCTGCAGGTCTCCGTTTTCCGGCTGCTGCGTGCTGCTTTCCGGTATCTGCCCGCTGCTTTCAGCTGCTGGAAGCTGCTGTGTACTATCTTGCGGTATCTGGCTGCTTTCTGCTGCCGGAAGCTGCTGCGTGCTGTTTTGCAGTATCTGGCTGCTTTCCGCTGCCGGAAGCTGCTGCGTGACTGCTTCCGGCGTTTTGGCCATGCTGTCCCGGGACAGGCCAGGTTCCTGCAGCAAAGCTGCTGCAGGAACCTGCTGTGCGGTTAACATTGCTATACTGATGCATATGGCTGATATGGCAGCCCGTTTCTTCCTGTTAGAATGATATGACATTTCTCCCTCCCTGGCTGTTTTCTCCCTGTTCTTACTTTCTTTTTACTTTCATTTAACTTTCATTTACTTTCTCAGTTTTTCATGCTTCTGCACAATGGCTTTCCGGCCGTTTTCAGTCCCTTGGGCATACGGACACACGCTTGATATTGCAGTCCTGGATAATGCCCGGATTGCAGCTTACCATCCCTTTCAAAAAACAGAAGCCCTGTCCATTCTGGATTTTGTCTGCTGCTTTTCTCTTTTCCTGATTTTTTCTTTTTTCCATCCATGCCGTTCTTAATCTGGCTCCGGCACCTTCCGGCTTTTTTTCCTGTGTTTTTTCCTGTTCTAACGGGCAGAAAACAGTCCTCTTGTTATTACAGTCCTGTATCGTTCCGGAATCACAGTCTACAATTCCTTTTAAGTAACAAAATTTATTCTGCATATAATTCAGTCCGCCTTTTCTTCTGCTGCTTATGAAAACAGAATCTGTCTGTCCATTTTTCGAATCAGCGCCAGCCCGTATGTACCATAACCAAGATGTGAAGCAATGCTCAGGGGAATCGACGACATGCTGCAAAATACTCCAAAATAGTCTTCAAAGCTGTCCCGCAGCTTTCTGGCCTCCTCTGCCGGCATGCTGGCAGCTGACGCAAGATGAAATTCTCCTATCCCTTTTGCGTGAAACCGCTCTGTAATATCACGCTGCACTGCCTGCATCATTTTTCTGCGGACCGCTTTATCCCCGCGTATCTTTTCCGCCACCTCGATTTTGTCCCCCTGCAGGAACAGCAGCGGCTTAATATTCAAAACATTTCCAATCATTGCAGAGCCGGCGGAAATCCGTCCCCCCTGCTTTAAATATTTCAGGTTATCTACGGTCAGGTATATGATGCATTCATCCTTGACAAATTGCAGCCTGTTTCGGATTTCAAGCGCGCCAAGCCCTTTCAGCGCCATTCTGCGGGCTTCCAGCACGGCATATTTCTGTGTCACCGAAACCCGCCCAAGGTCTGCAACCGTCACTTTTCCCTCATACTGCTGTGCCAGCGCCATTGCGGTGTCACATGAGCTGCTCAGGCCGCTTGACATCGGGATATACAACAGCTCCTCATACTGTTCGAGCACCTTTTCCCAAAGCTGCGTCACATCGCCCGGATTTGGCTGTGAGGTATAAATTACGCTGCCACCCTTCTGTTTTTTATAAAATTCATCGTGCGTAATCGTCCGGCCTTCCAGATATAACTCATCGTCTATATAAAAAGGCATTGGCAGTACAAACACGCCATATTTGTCCGCTTTTTCCTGTGAAATGCCGGAATTGCTGTCTGTTACGATTGCTGTTTTCTCCATGCAGTCTTCTACTCCTTTTCCCTGATAATTCTCTTTTTCTGAAATTCTGCCTGTTCATACCTGTTTCCCTTTTCTGACTCCTATTATTGCAAATTTTACGGTATACCGCAAGCAGTTTTAAAAAGAATCGTGAGGAAATATGTGCCATGCTGTTACTGTTCACTCTGTGACCAGTAACCTTCACAAATCCATCTTAAATTCGCTTCACGAATGGGATTTGCTCACTTCGGAATCACTTTCTTACGGACTTTGCAGTAAATGCCCCTGGGGCAGACCCTGCAAAGTCCTGTGTGAACAGTAACACCATGCTGCCCGCAGCAGAAAAAAGCACAGCCGGAAACCTGTTTTCCAGATTCCCGGCTTATAAGTCCCTGCGATGCACTGCATCTGTCATCCCACCATATTTCCAATAGCTTCCTCAACAGCAGCATTCAGGCTTTTCCCATGTTCCATTGCATATACGGCAATATTCCGGTGCAGTTCCGGACTGATTCTGACATGAAATGTCCCTTCATAAGGCTGTTCAGGCTCTGCATTGCGTTCCCTGCAATCAGCCAGATACTCATCAGTCACATTTTTGAAGCCCTGTTCTAATTCGTACACGGAGTCCCCTTCATAAGATAACAGAGACTTTATCCCAATGACTTTTCCATATAAACAGCTGTCTTCCTTAGAATATTCCACCGTTCCATTATAATCCTTATAAGACAATAAACTGCTCATAATAAACCATCCTTTCCCAATTTATCGATAACCTGAACCAGCATATATCGTTTTAAAATTCCATCTGGATGTGGCTTATGAAAATTTATTACTTCACTGCTCCCGTTTTTTATAAATTTGACTCCTGAACCAGTTCCGCCCTGCTTTAACTCATATCCAAAATATAGCAGCAGAGATTTCAATTCATCAAATGTAGTTTCCTGTTTATTCCTTCCCGCAATACTGCGCAATCTCCCGAATCAGTTCCAGCGGAACATTTCCATATGGAAACTGGATGGCACCTTTGCTGTATTTATAGCCGCGCTCTTTCAGCACCGGCGCAAAATGCTCTACGGCTTCCGGCCCCGGGTACAGTCCCAGGTGCTTTTTCTGCGCTGCAAAATGTATCAGATTATGCCCTTTCCAGAAGGTCGGCATCTGCCAGCTCATCCGCTCCTGTGCGTCAGGCAGTTCTTCCCGTATAATCCCGCGCACCTGATGCAGCAGCGGCTGAATGGAACTGTCCTGATTTAAAATATATTCGTCCATGTTACCCCTTCCCTTCTCCCGTCCGGATGCCTGTCTCCGAGAATATCCGGCCCAGCCAGTAAATCTTTTTCCTGATTTATATGATAATCACGATATCCTATTCTGTCAATTGCTTTTGCATTTATGCACCATTGCCAGTCCGGGCTGCCGGAAGCTTCCCGGTACGAACCGGGCTGCTCCATGCCGAATAAATATTCCTGCTTTTCCCGCCAGATGCAGCGGATTTGTATGCCCGCACCCGCACATAATAGGTTCTGCCTTCTTTTAAATTCCGCACTGTTTTGCGCGTAACGGAAGGTTTTTTCACAAATGCACTGTGTGTACTGCTGCCCTGAAATCCTGCATCCATGGAATACTGCACCTGGCAGCCGTCCGCCTGTGCTGTTTTTTTCCATGCTGCCGTAAATGCTCCTGCCGCCGGCACTGCTTTCTTCAGGACCGGCTTTGCCGGACGTATCGTAAAATCCAGCTCCACCGTGCCGCAGGACTGGTATGCACCACGGAAAACAACCCGTGCAGACGCGGTTCCGGCTTTTTTGTTCTTCCGGTATGTCACTTTGTAGTACTTTGAAGCAATGCGCCTGCCCGCTGCATCTGTGGCAATGACGGAAGGCTTTTTCGCGTGTCCGGTGTATGTAAAAACCGTTTTGGAAAGCTTTATTGTCTTTATATTCCTCTCCTCGTCCCCGTCTGCGCTTTCAGAAGCGTCTGCACTGCCTGATTCGGTTTCGTTTTCCGTAATCTCCGTCCCGGAAACATCCCCGCTGCCGTCCGGTTCCAGGCCGCTGCCCGCTGCATCCGCACCGCTGTCCGGCTTCTGCCAGCCTTCTGCTGGCTGTGCGGTCAGGATGACAGCATAGCGCGAACCGTGCGTAAAGGCAAGGTGCACAGTCCCGTCCTGTGCAATCTGTCCCGCTCCCTCAAATTCCAGCGTGCCTTCTGCCTGGTCATACAAATACAGATTTGCATACAGCCCGGCATATTTCGCTTTTCCTGCCATGCTGCTTCCATATCCGGCTGTACCTGGCGCTGTGCGCTGCCCGCTGCACCGCCTGTCCCTGCATCTGCCACAGCCCAGCTGACATTTCCGGTCTGCATGACAAGCACGGCTTCCGGCCCGAATGCGCCTTCCTGGGCAAGCCGCAGCTGTGCGCATGGATTTTTCCCGGCTTTTTCACGCAGCAGTTCTTCCGGTACTGTTCCCGGCCCGCGCCGGATGGCAAAATCCATATCTGTCAGCATTCCGGCCGGAGCGCCCTTTCCGCTGATGCTCCACGAAAATGCACTGCCCATGTCCAGAACAGCTATCTGTCTGCGGTCACGCAGGATCTCCGCCATTTTTCCCGGCATGGCAGAAGTCCCGTTCATATTGAAGCGCAAAAAGTCAACTGACACATTCCGTCAGGCAGATTTTTATTCCATTTTAAAATATTTCGTGTTATACTATACCAGTCGCGTCTATTTAACAATGCACCAGACGAAAGCGTGGCACAGGCAGAATGCTTTGTGCCAGTTCCTGCCTGCAGCCGCCTGGCCATCGGTGCTGCAAACATGGAGCGGTGCAAAAACACGCCTTTACGGCAGATAGGAGTTTTACTTATGAATACAGCATCCATATTAATTATGGCCGCGATTTTATGCTATCTCGGCCTTATGATTGTAATCGGATTCCGTTTTTCCAAAACAAACACTTCCACCGATGATTTCTATCTCGGCGGGCGAAGGCTCGGGCCGCTTGTTACTGCCATGAGCGCGGAAGCAAGCGATATGTCCAGCTGGCTGTTAATGGGGCTTCCGGGCGTTGCCTACCTTTCCGGTATCTGCGATGCCGCATGGACTGCCATCGGCCTTGCGCTCGGCACCTGGCTGAACTGGTTTTTTGTTTCCAAAAAAATACGCCGCTACAGCCAGCAGATTGGAGCCATTACGATTCCTGATTTCTTTTCCAAACGGTATCATGATAAAAACATGCTCAACTGCATCGCTGCCCTTGTGATTGTCATCTTTTTTATCCCGTATACAGCAAGCGGATTTGCTGCCTGCGGAAAGCTGTTCTCTACACTGTTTGGCGTTGATTACCTGGCAGCCATGATTATCTGTGCTGTCATTATCGTAGCGTATACGGCACTGGGCGGGTTTCTGGCCGCTTCGACAACAGACCTGATACAGAGTGTGGTCATGACAGCCGCGCTGATTACCGTAGTTCTGTTCAGCGGGCATATGGCCGGCGGATTTGATGTCGTTATGGAAAACGCAAAAGCGCTCCCGGGCTATTTGTCCATGACCAATACATATGACCCTGCTTCCCAGTCTGCAAAGCCTTATGGCATAATTACGATATTTTCCATGCTTGCCTGGGGGCTTGGATATTTTGGAATGCCGCATGTGCTGCTGCGCTTTATGGCCATTGAGGACGAAGACAAGCTTACCATGTCCAGGCGCATCGCTTCCGTATGGGTTGTCATTTCCATGGCAGTTGCTATTTTTATCGGCGTATGCGGGCTGGCTGTCAGCCAGGCTGGAAAGATTGACACGCTTTCCGGCAGCGATTCCGAGACTATTATTGTAAAAATTGCAGGCCTTTTAAGCGCCCAGGGTACCGGCGCTGCCCTTCTGGCGGGCATTATCCTTGCAGGCATCCTTGCCGCAACCATGTCCACCGCGGACAGCCAGCTGCTGGCAGCATCCTCAAGCGTATCGCAGAACCTGCTGCGTGATACTTTCGGCATCAGCATGAACAAAAAAACTTCGCTCGCGGCTGCCCGGATTACCGTGCTGCTTATCAGCATCATTGCCATTTTTCTGGCAAGAGACCCTTCCAGCAGCGTGTTTGGAATTGTCAGCTTTGCATGGGCCGGTTTTGGTGCTGCTTTCGGGCCGGTTATGCTGTGCGCGCTGTTCTGGAAACGCAGCAACCGTTACGGCGCCTTTGCCAGCATGCTCAGTGGCGGCATTATGATTTTTGTATGGAAATACCTTGTACGCCCGATGGGCGGTGCATGGGATATTTATGAGCTGCTGCCAGCATTTCTCGTGGCCATGCTCGTAAATGTAACAGTTTCCCTGCTTACAGAAAAACCGGACGCATCGATTGAAGCAGAATTTGAAAGGGCCATGAACCGGTAGCCTGTTTCAGAATACAGAAAGCAAAATTGATAACAGCCATAAACAATCCGGGCAGTTTATCCGATAGATACTATAAATCAGCTATTATAAACTGAAACACATGATTCTATCGGAAGGAGGAAATAACCATGGCAATCGCAATCACCGGCAGTTACAGCGGCTATGCCTATCCATCCGGTTATCCGTCTGCCACGGATGAACGCGGCCAGAACTGTGCTGCGGCAGGCACGCCGGACAGCACCGCAGAATCTGCCCGGGAAAAACCATTTGCAAAGCCTATGGGCCCCGTTCCAGCAGGCCAGCTGGAACAGATGCTCCAGGCCGGCAGGGAAAGCAATACCGAACGCATCCGAAAATATGCTAAAGAACTGGCAAAGCTTGTTCCGAATGCAGACTTTAAACTTGGAACAGGCTTTGCGAAGGGAGCCGGCAAAACTTTAACCGTCAATCCCGGCCTGCTTGTAAAAATGATGCATGACCCGCAGCAGGCAAAAGATACGATAGAAATGCTCAAAGGCGTGGAATTTATCACAAGAAGCATGGACAGCCTTTACAAAGCCACCGGCAAAAAGCTTGTATACCGCCACTGCTATATCGACAGCGACGGAAAATACCGTACCGCTTCCAGGGTCATCGATGAACGCGGCCAGAAAATGAGCGCCGCCATGCGCAAAGAGCGGCAGCTCAATACCGCAAAACTTATCCGGAAAACAAAAGAAAATGCTGCAAAGCGGAAAAAAGCATTTCAGAAAAAGACAGGCGCAAAAGCCCGGCATGCAGCCGGCAGCGTGCTGGATTTGCGGCTGTAAACGCAGGATAGCAGGAGATGTCCATTTGGGGCTACAGCTGAAGCAGCCGGCAGTAGTCACGTTCTGTTTCAATTACGCATTCGGCAATCAGTTTTGAAAATGGCTCCATGTCGTTCAGATGCCTGGAAGCAGATAAGGCGCTGATATAATCATTTCTTAAAACAGGCGGAATCGATACAACCCCATAGCCACGGCTGACCAGTATCAGATTCATCAGAAGCCTTGCCGTTCTGCCGTTTCCGTCAATAAATGGATGAATATCCACAAGACGTTTATGCGCCATAGCTGCCAGTTCGACCGGATGCAGGGTGGACTGTGAAAAATGAATCTGGTCTGCAAGATGTTTCATAAGGCGCGGAACATCCTGCGGCGCAGGGGGAATATATTCCGTGCCGGAAATGTAAACCTGGATGGTGCGGTAACTGCCGGCCTCGTCGGCATTTACCTTCTGGTAAAACAGGCGGTGCAGGTTTAGGATTGTTTCCTCTGTAATATCCAGATTCTGCTGTCTTGCCAGATTTAACATATAATCATAAGCAGCACCATGACCGACCGCCTCATAGCAGTCCTTCAGCGGGCGGCCTGCGACAGTGATGCCGTCCTCTAACAGAATTTTTGTTTCGGAAATGGTAAGGGTATTTCCTTCCAGCGCGTTGCTGCTATAGGTAAATCCGATACGGAAATAATTATCCAGGGATTTCAGTTCTTCCTTTGCCAATGGTCTTGCAGAGGATATTTTCTGTTTGTAGGAATCTGCTTTTTGCAGCAGTTCATGCAGTGATGGCATAATCATTCTTCCTTTCCAGATTACAGGATATAGTCGTTTGACAGAGAACCGGAAACCCGCAGAAGCTGCCGTATTTCCGGTTCTTATTTTTATGTGTATGTGCATGATTCTGCATGCCGTCTGCCGCAGCCATGCAAAGGCTACATCTGGCAGTACAAAAGGTTTTCTTTCAGCTCCTCTGTAATCTCCCCGCCAGCCTTCTGGTACTTGTCATACAGTGCCGTCAGTCTCTGGGCCTTCTTTGCATTATCACGCTCAAATTTTGGAATCGAAGTCTGGTACATCGGATTTACCTTTAATGCCGCGCGGATGTCTTTTGCAAACGGACAGTAAACAATCAGAATCTCCCTGGCTACTTTGTTCAGGCGGAAGCTTCCTTTGGACTCGTAATTAATCCATCCCTGGTAATCCTTGACAAATACTTCGCGGTAATTGTTTTTCGCACGCTGGATGGCTGTTTTCAGCTTATCCTTTGCATCTGTGGACAGGTCACGGTTCTTGCGGTAGAACTGCAGGTAATCGCAGTATTCCGAAGTCAGCGATTTTTCGCGGATATCGTTCCAGCGGACACCCTGAATCTTGCGGCACATCTCCCAGCGGTACCTGGCAACGGTTTCCACCATCATATCCTCCAAGCTTGCAGCCGTAAATATCGGGAACAGGAAGCGGGCCGGCGTGTCCCTGCGCTTGTCAGCCGTCTCCTGCCACATCATCGCCCTTGTTCCGGCATTCGGCATCAGGATAATATCCGGCAGTACTTCTGACATCAAAAGCTCATGATTCAGGATGTCTTTTCCGTCACCGGAGAAATTGACCTCGCGGAAAAATGCCGAGAAATCCACCTTGCGCACCTTGTTCAGCTCATCTTCCAGTTTTTCCACGGTTACAGCCATTTTGTCAATGGTATTAATCAGGTCATACTCACCGAGTATCGGACAGAAGGTTGTGACTTTTCCGTAAGTAACCCGGTTTGCCGAGCTGAACATATTCTGGATTTCAAAGCGTACCTTTTCCTTCTGGTCTTTCTGCATTTTTTTGACCTGTTCGTCCGTCAGGTCGCCGTTTTTACGCTGTTCCAGCAGATAGGCCAGGTAATCCAGCTCAAACTCATTTTTCGACGGCTCATTTTTGCCCCGGTAAATGCTTCTGAGCCATTCATAAACGGTATAAACCCGCTCCGAATGAAACTGGCGCAGCCGCCCGGTCAGGTCATAGAGCGCTTTTGTATTTTCTTCCCCTGCCAGCTGCGTGTCCATAAACCCGAAATTCAAAAACATCTCGAGAATCGGGGAAAGCGTGCTTTCGTCTTCCTGCACCTGCATAAATACCTTAAAGTAAATATCGTAAAACAGCGGCGTAATCTGCTTGCGCAGCTTATATGCTTCCGAATCCGTAGAGGTCATATCCGGAAGACTGCGGTATGCTTCCACATGCTCTTTAAAAGCCTTCATTTCTTCTGCGGTAAGCTGCGCAAATTCCATAATGTACTTCATGCAGTCTTCGGACAGCACATCCGTTTTCTTTGTAAACTGTGCAGAAGATGCATTTTTAAAATCATAATCCTGATACTGCTTTACCCGCTTCTCAGTCAGGGCCGCATCGTACAGCTGGGATTTGCGGATAAATCCGGTCAGGAACTCGACTTCCTTTTCCACTGGTGCCAGCTCCAGCTGCCTTTTGCCGCACCGCACGGCGAGGTCAAAATACAGGTGGAAAATATCATTTTCTGTTTCAGACAGTAAAATCTCTTTGTGGGACGACAGGTACGTGACCATTTCCTTAATGCCGAGCATCGCCCGGTGCATCTGCGCGGATGCTTCCATAATAACACCGACGCAGAGGTTATCGTCCTTTACCATCAGCTGGATATAATCTTTTAAAATATTTTTTATCAGACTCACACTGTTATTCAGTTCCCACTGCTCTGCCTTATGCTTCATTTCCAGCATGTTAAAATAATCTATCTGAGGAAATGCCTGCACATCCAGCTGGTATTTGCTGCAAATCGTCTGATAATCATTAAATATGGTCTGCACAAACGCATGGAACTGCCCGGTGCGCTTATGCAGCTGGGAATACAGCACAAACATGCGGTGTCTCTGCTCAATTGCTGTGCGCAGGAACACAACCCGGTAACGCTCATTCGCTGCCAGCATGCCTTTTAAATCATCCGCTCCTGCACATGGTATCACGACAAGCACGCAGTTCTCCTGCGCTGCATAATCACAGATAAACCAGTCCTGTTCCAGCAATCCGATAATTGAATTTTTGCCAAGCGTAATTTCTGCAAATCCCAGCCTCTGGGTAACGGAGCCTTCCTGTATCAGGTACCACTCCTTGACCTTGTCCTTACGCTTTGCAATCTGCCTGCCCTTTTGTACTTTTATAACTTCCATTCTTAATACCTGCTGCTTTCTATCCTGATAATAATCCTCTTTATAAAATACGCTGTTTATATATTAACGGTGATTTGCATTTATTGCAAGTAATTTTATCAGGTTTTCAAGTTTACACATGACAGCAGAAGCAGGCATCCTGGCACACGCAGCCCAAAACGGCTACATTTTCACTTCCTGCCTGTACAGCATTCCCCAGGATGCGGCTATCATCACCACAGAGGCAATGACAATCCCAGCCAGAATGCCGCTTTCCGTAAATCCACGCACCATATCCAAAACCGCCGCGCACAATTTCCCAAATGCCGTTTCCTGCATCGATTCTGCCAGACGCACCAGCCCCGGGCCGCCCACCGCGCAGGCCATCCACAGCAGCCATAAAACAGTCCATGCTATTTTTCCGAGTCTCATAAGCAGCATGCCAAAAAATACATGCAGTGCTGCAAGGCCCAGACAGGCTGTCAGAATATATTTCCACTGAAACACATACCCGGTAAACGATTCCAGCTTTACTCCGGCATATACCGCACGCAGCACCCACGTTTCCGGAAACGAAAATAAAAATGCCACTCCTGCAGCTGCCAGGTTTTCCGCAAACGATACAAGCAGAAAGACCGGAATAAAACGATTTCTTGTAATGCCCATGCTGACTGCCATATTAAAATGAACCGGCAGGACTCCGATTCCCATAAATACCGCAATTGTAACCGCTGCCATCAGCGCGCACAGAGTCCCAATCGGAATCACAGAACCGTCCAGTCCCTGCGTTTTTGCAACGAGTGTAAACATCAGCTCGCCGACGGCAAAAAATACCAGCTCTGCTCCCAGCATCAGCATTATTTCGTCCAGCCTTGCATAAAGGTGCCCCTTCCATACTCTCATCATAGCTCCCTCCTGCCGTGTTATCATACCCTGACCTCAAAATTTCTGAACATATAAAATCCTGTGATATTTGCCGCTGCATAGATAAGCACCCCGCCGCACAGAATGGCCCATTTCCAGTCTCCGCCCAGCATTGCGGCAAACGGTATGACAGAACCGTTTTCTACGGCATATCCTGCCCACACGCCGAAAAACATGCTGGCAATGATAAGCACTCCTGCCGTCATAAGATAGGCCCCTTTTTTCCACCTGGCTGAAACAATTCCCAAAAGCCTGGAAACGCTTTCCAGAACCAGCAAAACGGCAAGTACAATCCATGCATCCAGATAGAAGGCGTTCATTTGCAAAACATGCACAAATACCAGGTACAGGATAAGGCTCTGTGCAATAAACAGCTGGTTTGCAGCCAGATTTGCGGCATATGCATCTTTGCGGCGGCATCCGAACGATACCGGAATGGTATAATTCTGCTGAAACGACATTCCGCCCACAAACAGCACAATCATGCTTAAATAAACAAGCGCGCTCGGAACATTTGCAAACATATGTCCCGTTTCAAACATACTGGTATTTATAAACCAGATATATGCTGCCATTGCAAAGCTTCCTGCTGCTATGCCCAGCACACTTAACTGCATCCTGCTCACAAAATACCGCAGCGGACGGCTCCATCCTGATTCTTTCATAGCATATCCCCCTCTCCGCAAAGCGCTAAAAACAGCTCCTGCAGGCTGACCGGCTGCACCGTCAGGCCATGGCCTTCTGCCAGCTTCTGCCCGTCCTTTAACAGCACCGTTACGCCCTTGCTGCGTCCCATTTTTTTCTCATGAAAGGCCTGAAGCCCTGCGCATGCCGCGTCCACATCCTGAGCATTCCCGCTTACATGCACGCTGCGTTCCAGAAGCTCCTGCGTGTTTTCCTTGCACAAAATCCGGCCGTCTTTTAAAATAATGACTTCCTCAAAGATATCCGCAGCTTCCTCAATGATATGCGTAGAAATCACAAAGGTCCGTCCGGTTTTGGTGTATTCATCCAGCACCAGCCGGTAAAACTGTTCCCTTGCCACAACATCCAGCCCCGCCACAGGCTCATCCATCATCGTTATTTCAGCCTTGCTTGCCATTGCGACAATAATCGTTACCATGCTCATCATGCCTTTGGACACTTTCGAAATCCTTTTCTTTACATCCAGATGAAACAGCTTTACCAGCTCATCTGCCATCGCCTTATCCCAGTGCGGGAAAAATATGGATGCAATCTTTAAATATTCCTTAATCTTCATGGTGTTTGCCCCGGATGGCGTCATGGGATTTAACTCCCTGGAAAAGCAGAGGCAGTCCAGCACTTCCTGATTTTCCCATACCGGGCTGCCATTGCAGCATACCGTTCCGCCCGAAGCCGGATTCTGCGCTGTCAGGACAGACAGCAGTGTCGTTTTCCCGGCCCCGTTCCTGCCAATCAGCCCGTAAATTTTCCCCTTTTCGATTTCCAGGTCTATATTTTTTAACACTTCTGTTTTATGATAGGTCTTCGTAAGATTTTTACATACCAGGCTCATATATCCCTCCATTTTCTGTGCTGTGAATTCCAGCACGCTGTGCCTGCAGATACCGCGTTATGCTTTCTGTATCTGTCCGCTGCTTTGTATCTGGCTTCCGCTTTCTTCCGGCTTTTTGTACCAGCCTTCTGTTTCCTGCATCTGTCCTCAGCTTTCTGCACCACCTGACCTCAGGCTTCTGCATCTGTCCTCAGCTTTCTGCACCACCTGACCTCAGGCTTCTGCATCTGCCTTTTGAATCATGTCTGCCAGTTCCTGCCTGCTGATACCCAGGCTGGCTGCTTCCACGAGCAGCGTTTTGATGTAGTTTTCATAAAATGCATCCCTGCGTTTCTTTTTGACTGCTTCTTTAGCGCCCTGTGCTACAAACATGCCAATCCCCCTTTTCTTATACAGCATGCCCTCTGCCGCAAGCAGGTTAATCCCTTTTGCGGCAGTTGCCGGATTTATTTTGAAAAATTTTGCCAGCTCATTCGTGCTGGGTACTTTTTCTTCTTCCAGCAGAATATCACGCAGGATATCATTTTCAATCATTTCGCTGATTTGAAGATAAATCGATTTTTCCTGAGTTAAGATTTCATTCAATCATTTCACCTCGCTTCTGTGGCTTGTTAGTAATTTAGTTCATTACTTGTGTAATTAACCATACCACCAATGAGGGGGATTGTCAAGGATTTTTTAATTCTTACAGATAAACTTACAGATAAACAGACATCCATTCTGCGCGGACAACTATTGGACAAAATATCAAGTATTCTTTTTCTAGAAAAACCGCCACCGCATCCTGTACGGACAGATACCGGACAGAATTTACAGGCATAAAAAAACAGCACCAGAAGCCAGATATAGCCCCGATGCTGTCCCGTATATATTTTTCAGAAGCTCACGCTTCCCTGCTTTTTTGATACTCAAACGCTTCCCTGCAGGCTTTTGCCAGCTGGTCGCCGCAGGATGTCCCCTTGCTGCCGCAGGTAATGCCGGAAAGCTTTCCTTCTATTTCGTCCACTGTCAGTCCGTTTACAAGCGCCGGTATCGCTTTCAGGTTGCCATTGCATCCCCCTGTAAAAGAAACATCCGTAATAATATTTCCTTCGATATTCAGTTTTATCTGGCTGGAACAGGTGCCTTTTGTTTTGTAAAGATATTCCATGGTATGCTTTTCTCCTTCCATCTTTTCTGTGATTCTCTGTTCTGTTTATCAGATTCATTTTAATGTACCATACCAGCCAGGACAGGTCAAGAATATGGTATTCCCATTTCATTCAATTTTCTATTGTGTATCGCATAAATATGGTATACTATAAATACAAATACAACACAAAGGCAGGAAAAAATATGTTTTTCAGACACAAAAGCCGTGATACTGCTTCTATACAGCTGGAAGCACAGATTCAGGCACTGGCCGATGCCGTAGCTGCACAGTCCAGCCGCCTGGAAAGCCTGCAGCTGGCTGTAGAACAGCAGATTCACGAACGGAACCAGTCCATGCACCAGACTCTGGCAGAGCCAGACATCCATACCGCACAGGTGCCAGCAAAGCCGGATAATTCCATGCAGAAGCCTGATGAACCGGATAGCTCCGCGAAGCAGAAGCCTGGCCAGCCGGATAGCTCCATAAAACAAGAGCCTGGCCAGCCGGATAGCTCCATAAAGCAGGAACCTGGCCAGCCGGATAGCTCCATAAAACAAGAGCCTGGTCAGCCGGATAGCTCCATAAAGCAGGAACCTGGCCAGCCGGATAGCTCCATAAAAC